>DGYMI06202__coassemble_978_pt1 | contig 47567 bp, 43 predicted proteins | sample DGYMI06202__metabat2_high_PE_017 | metagenome-assembled genome bin DGYMI06202
CGGCAGCGTCGCCGTGACGGTGAATCCGCCCGGCGCGTCATCGATGTCCAGCGTGCCCCCGTGCAGCGCCACGCGCTCGCGCATGCCCGTGATTCCCCGGCCACCACCGGTCTTCGCCATGTCCGCGCCCCTCCACTTCCGGGCGCCCGAGGCAGTTCCACCGGCGTCGCGCGACAGCGGCCCCTCGTCGTTGCGGACCGTGACGGTGCAATCGCGCTTGACCCACGCGATGGCCACGTCCACGGCAACCGGGCCGGCGTGCTTCACCGCGTTCGTGAGCGATTCCTGGACGATGCGGTAGATGGTCAGCTGCGTCGTCGCACCGACCGCGGGCCGCGTCCCCGTCTCCGAAAACGCCACGCGCAAACCGGACCTCGTCGCCTCCGCGATGAGCTGGGGCACCGCATCCAGGCCGGGCATCGGAGTGTGCGACGCTTCCGGAACCGCGGCCGACGACGGGCCGACCGTACCGTCGTCAAGCGGAGAACCCGGGCCCATGCCCGCCGGATCGCGGAGAACCGACAGCAACTGGCGCATCTGCCCCAGCGAGTCGCGGGCTGTGCCGGCGATGTTCTCCAGCGCCTCGACGGCCTTGTCCGGATGCTTGGCGGCGATGAAACGGCCGCCGTCCGCCTGCGCGATGACCGCGGTGAGGGAATGGGCGACGATGTCGTGCATCTCGCGGGCGATGCGGGTGCGCTCGGCGATCGCGGCGAGCTCCGCGCGGTCGCGCAGGGAGGCCAGCTCCTCGTCGCGGCGGCGGTAATTGACCCCCAACAACCAGAAGAAACCCAGCACCAGCAGCGCAATCGGGGCGATGATGATCGCGGCCTCGGGCACGACCAGCAGCGACTCGCCCTTGAACCACAGCGCCAGCACCGTGCCGGCGATCACCGCGAGCCACGCCGGCTTCCGCCACTTCCGTGGCGCATGGTGGCCGAGGTGGAACATGGTGAAGGCGGTGACGGCGAACGACGCGTACGTCGTCGGCAACACGATGAGGTGGAAGAGCAGCAGGGCGGGCAGCGCGACCATCGGCACGCGCGACCGGGGCCGGCGCAGGAGCACGAGCAACCAGACGGCCGTCAGCCACACGAAGTACACGGAGGTCATCCAGGCGGGCGGCGGCGGCTGCTGATCCGGCAACCACATCACCGGATTGAAGATGTAGCTGTTGTCCAGGCCCGCCGACATGATCAGCACCGGCGCGGCGATCATCGCATCGAGAAGCACCCCGGGCCATTGGCTGCGCCTGCGCGGCTCGGCGAACAGCGGTGGTTCGTGGGGCGATCGGGGCGATCGGGGCGAAACGGCGGACATGCCGTTCACGCTAGCCGGGCGGCGCGGGCGCGCCATCGTGCCCGGGTATGAGACGCCGATTCAGTGACCCACGCCTCTGCTAGCTTGAACGCATGGCGACCGTCACTTTCGAGCGCGTGCAGCTCACGTACCCCGGCGCGGACGCGCCCACCGTGAAGGACCTGGACCTGGACATCGCGGACGGGGAGTTCCTGGTGCTCGTCGGCCCCTCGGGCTGCGGCAAGTCCACGTCACTGCGCATGCTCGCGGGGCTGGAGGAAGTGACGGAGGGCCGCATTCTCATCGACGGCCGCGACGTCACCCACGATGACCCGAAGGACCGGGACATCGCGATGGTGTTCCAGAACTACGCCCTGTACCCGCACATGTCGGTCCGCGAGAACATGGGTTTCGCCCTGAAGTTGGCGAAGGTGGGCAAGGCCGAACGCAACGCCCGCGTGGAAAAGGCCGCCGAGATGCTGGACCTGACCCCGTACCTGGACCGCAAGCCGAAGGACCTGTCGGGCGGCCAGCGCCAGCGCGTGGCCATGGGCCGGGCGATCGTCCGCGAGCCGCAGGTGTTCCTCATGGATGAGCCGCTGTCGAACCTGGACGCCAAGTTGCGCGTGCAGACCAGGACCCAGGTCGCCGCGCTCCAGCGCGAGTTGGGCGTGACGACGGTCTACGTCACCCACGACCAGGTGGAGGCCATGACCATGGGGGATCGGGTCGCCGTGCTCGACGCCGGGATCCTCCAGCAGGTCGCGCCGCCGAAGGAGCTCTACGCCCGCCCGGCCAACGTGTTCGTCGCCGGGTTCATCGGTTCGCCGGCCATGAATCTGCTGCGCGCCCGCGCGGAGGATGGTGCGGTGATGCTCGGCGGGCAGAGGCTGCCCGTGCCCGATGGGGTGTCCGGCGACGTCATCGTCGGCGTCCGCCCCGAGAACACGACGCTGGGCGACGGCGCCTCCGGCGGCCTCGAGGCCACGGTGGTCCTGGTCGAGGAGCTCGGCGCCGATTCCTACGTCTACGCGCATTGGGACGGCCCGGGCGTCGGAGCGGATGGCGCGAACGGCGCGGACCCGCTCATCGCCCGCGTCGGCGACGGCACCGCTCCCCCGGTCGGTTCGCGGGTGTCGCTGGTGGCCGACCCGGACAAGCTGCACCTGTTCGACGCGGACACCGGCCGGCGGTTGAACTAGACCTTCCCTCTGCCCCGGCCTCCTCCTGCCCGGTGTTCGCAGTTGCCCGGTGCTTTCCGGCCCGCCCTTAAACAACCCTGTGATTCGCCCCACATAACCTTTAGACTCGAACGCAATCCCCGATTGACGGGGAGCGTTCACGCGCAATCCCACGACCGCGTTCCCCACGCATGCACGGGCCGTCGCAAAGCCCGGGCCGCGAGACGAGCGCCGACGGACACGAAAGGACGACCATCATGGTCTCATTCCGCACATCGCTTTTCGCGGGCCTCGCCATTTCCGGCCTGGTTCTCGCGGGCTGCTCCTCCGACGACGGCGGCGACGGCGCCGCCGGCAACGCCGCCGCCAACGAGGGCCAGGACGCCCGCGGCCCCATCACCTTCGCCATGGGCAAGAACGACATCGAGAAGGTCCAGAAGATCGCCGAACGCTGGAACGAGGAGAACCCCGAGGAAGAGGTCACCGTCCACGAGCTGGCCGGTGACGCCAACGGTCAGCGCGAAACGCTGGTCCAGTCGCTGGAGGCCTCCTCCGGCGAGTTCGACGTCATGGCCCTCGACCTGCCGTGGACCGCGGAGTTCGCCGCCAACGGCTACCTCGTGCCGCTGACCGAGCAGATGGAGGTCGACACCTCCGGCCTGCTGCAGCCGGCCGTCGAGTCGGCGACGTACAACGGCACGCTGTACGCGGTGCCGCAGAACACCAACGGCCAGCTGCTCTACCGCAACACCGAGCTGATCCCCGAGGCCCCGGAGAACTGGGACGCCTTGCGCGCCTCCTGTGAGCCGCTGCCGGAGGACAAGGGCTGCCTGACGCTGCAGCTGTCGCAGTACGAGGGCCTGACCCTGAACACCCTCGACGCCATCCACGCCTGGGGCGGTTCGCTCATCGACGACCAGGGCAACGTCACCGTCGACACCCCCGAGGCCAAGGCCGGCCTGCAGGCGCTGGTCGACGCCTACGGCGACGGCACCATCACCAAGGAGTCCACGGGCGCGACGGAGGAGGAGACCATGCAGGCCTTCACCAACGAGCAGTCCGCGTACGCCGTGAACTGGCCGTACATGTTCGACGCCGCCGACGAGACCCCGGTCGCCGGCAAGTTCGAGGTCACGCCGCTGGTCGGCCCGGACGGCATGGGCGTGTCCACGCTGGGCGGCTACAACAACGGCATCAACGCGCACTCGGAGAACAAGGCCACGGCCCGCGACTTCATCGAGTTCGTCATCTCGGAGGAGAGCCAGATGGGCTTCGCCGAGGAGTCCTTCCCGCCGGTGCTCGCCTCCATCTACGACGATGAGGCGCTGGTGGAGAAGTTCCCCTACCTGCCGGCCCTGAAGGAGTCGCTGGAGAACGCCAAGCCCCGCCCGGTCTCCCCGTACTACGAGGCCATGTCCAAGGGCGTGCAGGACAACGCCTACGCCGCCATCAACGGCAGCAAGGACGTCGACACCGCCATCGCGGACATGAAGGCCGCGCTGGAGCAGGCGTCGAAGTAGGACGCATCGCAGCCCGGCCGGGGACCTTCCCGGCCGGGTTCGACGCTGAATGATCGACAGTGAATGACCGACGTCGAATGACCGACGTCCGATGAAGGAGTGCCGCTCGTGACCACGCCGACGACCGCCGGTCCGGCCGCCACGCCCGCCGCACGTGCCGGGCGAACCCGTCGCACGGCACGGGGGCCGAAGTCGAAGTTGAAGGCCCTGTGGCTCGTCGGCCCGGCGCTGGCGGTCCTCGCCGTGGTGATCGGCTACCCGATCCTCCGCGCGATCTGGCTGTCCTTCCAGGCCGACCGCCACATCGACCCCGACACGGGCATGTTCGTCGAGGGTGGTTTCGGCGGGCTCCAGCACTACCTCTACTGGCTGACGCAGCGCTGCATGCTTTCCGACGGCACCGTCGGCACCTGCGCGCCCGGCACGTTGTCCACGGACTTCTGGCCGGCGGTCGGCATCACGCTGTTCTTCGCGGTGGTCACGGTGTCGCTGGAGACCCTCCTGGGCCTGGGCATGGCGCTGATCATGGCCCGGGATTTCGCCGGCCGCGGCATGCTGCGCGCGGCGGTGCTCATCCCGTGGGCCATCCCCACGGCGGTGACGGCGAAGCTGTGGCAGTTCATCTTCGCCGACTACGGCATCGCCAACAAGATGCTCGCCCCCTTCACCGACGAGGCGATCCGGTGGACCACGGACCCGTGGGCGGCGCGCGGCGCGGTCGTCGTCGCCGACGTGTGGAAGACGGCGCCGTTCATGGCGCTGCTGATCCTCGCGGGCCTGCAGATGATCCCCAAGGACGTCCACGAGGCCGCCCGCGTCGACGGCGCCACCACGTGGCAGCGTTTCCTCCACATCACCCTGCCGCTGGTCAAGCCGGCGCTGATGGTCGCGATCCTCTTCCGCACCCTCGACGCGCTGCGCATGTACGACCTGCCGGTGATCATGATCTCGTCGTCGTCGAACTCCCCCACCGCGACCATCTCCCAGCTGGTCGTCGAGGACATGCGCCAGGGCAACTTCAACTCCGCGTCGGCGCTGTCGACGCTGGTGTTCCTGCTCATCTTCGCCGTGGCGTTCATCATGATCCGCTTCCTCGGCGCCGACGTCTCGGGCGCCCGCGGAGTCAAGGACGCGAAATCGGGTGCCGGCCGCCGCAGGTGGGGGCCGGGACGTCGCAAAGCAGAAGCAGGGACCCCCGACGACGCCGAACGTTCCCGCGCCGCCGACGTCCCCGCGGGCCCGCCCGCGATGATCGCCGCCACCGCTCGAGAGGAGCAGGACAAGTGAGCACCACCAAACGGCTGCGCGCATGGGCCGGCAACTACCTGGCCGTCATCCTCATCCTCGTGTGGGGGCTGGCGCCGTTCTACTGGATGCTGGTCACCGCGCTGCGGGACAAGGCGCACACCTTCGACACCACCCCGTGGTTCACGCACGTCACGCTGCAGAACTTCCAGGACGCCCTGGCCACCGACAAGGGCAACGACTTCCTCGGGGCGATCATCAATTCGCTGATCATCGGCGGGGCGACGACGCTGGTGGCGCTGGCCGTCGGCGTGTTCACCGCCTACGCGCTGGCGCGCATGGACTTCCCCGGCAAGGGCTTCGTCACCGGCATCATCCTGGCCGCATCGATGTTCCCCGGCATCGCGCTGGTCACTCCGCTGTTCCAGCTCTTCGGCGAGCTGGGGTGGATCGGCACCTACCAGGCGCTGATCATCCCGAACATCTCCTTCGTGCTGCCGCTGACCGTGTACACGCTGACCAGCTTCTTCCGCGACCTGCCGTGGGAGCTGGAGGAAGCCGCCCGCGTCGACGGCGCCACCCGCGGCCAGGCGTTCCGCATGGTGATCCTGCCGCTGGCCACCCCGGCGCTGTTCACCACCGCGATCCTGGCGTTCGTGGCCACGTGGAACGAGTTCATGCTCGCCCGCCAGCTGTCGAACACCTCCACCGAGCCGGTCACCGTCGCCATCGCGCGCTTCACCGGCCCCAGCGCGTTCGAGTACCCGTACGCCGCGACGATGGCCGCCGGCGCGCTGGTGACCATCCCGCTGGTGATCATGGTGCTGATCTTCCAGAAGTGGATCGTCTCCGGCCTGACCGCCGGCGGCGTCAAGGCGTGACCGGTTTCCGCTTGGCGACGGCCCACCGCAAGGTGGGCGACCACGCCTAGGCTCGCGCGCGTGCCGATCATCTACAACGCCGCCACCACCCTCAACGGGTTTCTCGCCGACGACCACGACTCGCTGCAATGGCTTTTCGACGTCCCCGGCGCCGACGACGCCGAAGCCGACAACCAGGCGTTCCTCGCCTCGGTCGATGCGCTGGTCATGGGGTCGACCACGTACGAGTGGCTTCTCGACGCCCTCGACTCGCCGGCGGAGTTGACCGCCCAGTACGGCGACCGGCCGATCTGGGTGTTCACGTCCCGGGACCTCCCCGTCCCCGACGGGTCCCGCGTCCGGCTGGTGGGAGGCGCCGTCGCCGAGGCTCTGCCGGCGATCCGGGCCACGGGCGACACGATCTGGGTGATGGGCGGCGGCGATCTGGCCGGGCAGTTCCACGACGCCGGCGCGCTGGACCGCATCATTCTCACGATGGCCCCGGTGTTCCTCCCCTCGGGGCGCCCGACGCTGCCGCGCCGCATCGACTCCGCCCATCTGCGCCTCGCCGGGCACCGCGGGGTCGGGCAGTTCGTGGAGCTCACCTATGACGTGGCGTGACGCCGCCACCGCCTACAATCGCCTTCCATGACCGGAAGCCACGCACCCCGCCACGACGCCAAGGCCCGCCGCATGCGGGTCGAGGCGGTGGCGGGGTTCCTGTTCTTCTGGACCGTCGTGGTCGGCGCCTGGGCGGCTTACCGAATCGCCGTCGGTGCACCGTCCGTGATGCTCAGCCTGGTGCTGCTGTTGCTCGTCATCGGCGACGTCATCGCCTGGCGGAAGTGGCGCGAGCTGCAGTAGCCGGAACGGCCGGGAGCAGATCGCCCCCCGATCGCGCGTACTACTCCCCCATGAGGTTTTCGCGGAGCTTGCGGTCCTTCTCCAGGACGGCGTCGCGCATGTCGGCCTGGTAGGCCTCCATCGCTTCGACGAGCTCGGGGTGACCGGCCGAGAGGATGCGCACCGCCAGCAGGCCGGCGTTCTTCGCGCCGCCGACGCCGACGGTGGCCACGGGCACGCCGCCGGGCATCTGCACGATCGACAGCAGCGAATCCATGCCCTCCAGATTCTCCAGCGCGCGCGGCACTCCGATGACCGGCAGCGGCGTCGCCGAAGCGACCATGCCCGGCAGGTGCGCCGCGCCACCGGCGCCGGCGATGATGACCTTCAGGCCACGGCCTGCCGCCGACTTCGCGTAATCCAGCATCCGCTCCGGGGTGCGGTGCGCCGAGACGACGCCCACCTCGAAGGGCACGCCGAACTCGGCCAGCGCCTCGGCCGCCGGCTGCATGGTCGGCCAGTCGGAGTCGCTGCCCATGATCAGGCCGACCAGCGGCCCGTCGACGCCATTCAACTTCGCGGTCATGTTTCCGTCCTCGTTCTCTCGGTTCGTTTCCGGTCCGGACTACTTTTCGGCGTAGCCGTCGGCCCACACCGCGTTGACGATGTAGCCCGCCGCCAGATCCGCCTCGCGCCGCGTCTCCGCCACGCCCTCCGGCGAACCATCCTGGCCCGGCACGTTGACGTGGCCCAACTTGCGCCCGGCGCGGTATCCCTTGCCGTACCAGTGGATCTTCGCCTGCGGGAAGCGGCGCCACACCGCGGCGAAGCGGTCCTTCATCGGCATGTCCGGATCCTCGTCGGCGCCGAGAGTGTTGGCCATCACCGTCACCGGGGCGACCGGGGACGGATCGCCCAGCGGGTAGTCCAGCACGGCACGCATGTGCTGCTCGAACTGGCCGGTCGCCGACCCGTCCTGCGTCCAGTGTCCCGTGTTGTGCGGGCGCATGGCCAGCTCGTTGACGAAAATCTCCGGCTGCCCGGCGGCGTCGCGCGTCTCGAACAACTCCACCGCCAGCACGCCCGTCACTCCGAGTTCCTCGGCGACCCGCACCGACAGGTCGCGGGCGTGCGTCGCCAGACCGTCGTCAAGCCCCGGGGCCGGGGCGATGGCCTCCACGCAGATGCCGTCGCGCTGCACCGACTCCACGACCGGCCATGCCTTCACCTCGCCGGAGGGGGTGCGGGCGCACATCGCGGACAGTTCGCGGGCCAGGTCGACCTTCTTCTCGGCCATCAGCGGCACGCCGTCCGCCAGAAGCTTGTCGACGAGCCCCGGCAGCTCATCGGCGTCCGGGAACCACACGCCATGGCCGTCGTAGCCACCGCGGCGGGCCTTCAGACAAACCTTGCCGTCGACGACCTCGGAGAAGCCGATGGCGTCCTCGACGGACTCGATGGCCATGAACGGCGGCACCGGGGCGCCGATCTCGCGCAGGCGCTTGCGCATGACCAGCTTGTCCTGCGCGTTGACCAGGGCGTCCGGCCCCGGCTGGACGGAAATGCCGTCGGCCTGCAGCGCGCGGAGATGCTCGGTGGGCACGTGTTCATGGTCGAAGGTCACGGCGTCGACGGGGCGGATGGTGCCGTCGGCGCGCACGCGGGTGGCGCGGCGCAGGTCCTCGAGGTCGGTGTAGTCGCCGAGCTCGACGTCGCGGCAGATCTGCGCGGCCGAGGAATCCCCCGAACCGGCGAGCAGGCGGACGGACTGCCCGATCTCGATTGCGGCGGTCTGCATCATGCGGGCCAGCTGGCCGTCGCCGATGACGGTGACGACGGGCATGCCCGGCGCGTGCGCGGGATTCGCGGGCACGGGACGGTCGGCGGATGCGTCGTCGGAATTGATCTGGCTGTTCTCCGGTGCGGTCACGGGTCCATCATAGGCGGCGTTCGCCCGCCGCCCGGCGGCGGTGGCCCGGGCGGCTACGATGGGTGCCCATGCAGGATCATGCCGTGGGATTCGATCGCGACCAGTACATCAACCTCCAGTCCGAGCACATCCGCCGGCGCCGCGAATCCATCGGCGGCCGCCTCTATCTGGAGATGGGCGGCAAGCTGTTCGACGACATGCACGCCTCCCGCGTCCTGCCCGGGTTCACGCCGGACAACAAGATCGCCATGCTCGAGCGCATCAAGGACGACATGGAGATCCTGGTGTGCATCAACGCCCGCGATCTGCAGCGCAACAAAGTCCGCGCCGACCTGGGCATCCCCTACGAGGAAGACCTCCTGCGGCTGGTCGACGTCTTCCGCGAGCGCGGCTTCCTCACCGAGCACGTGGTGCTCACCCAGTACGAGGAGGGCAACGCCGCCGCAGCGGCGTTCCGCACCCGCCTGGAGCGCCTGGGCATGAAGGTGTCGCTGCACTACATCATCCCGGGATACCCGGCCGACGCCGAGCGCATCGTCGGCGAGGACGGCTTCGGCCGCAACGAATACGCCGAAACCACCCGCGACGTCGTCGTGGTCACCGCCCCCGGGCCCGGCTCCGGCAAGCTGGCCACCTGCCTGTCGCAGATCTACCACGAGCACGTCCGCGGCGTGACCTCCGGTTACGCGAAGTTCGAGACGTTCCCCATCTGGAACCTGCCGCTGGATCACCCGGTGAACATGGCCTACGAGGCCGCGACGGCCGACCTCGACGACGTCAACATGATCGACCCGTTCCACCTGTCCGCCCACGGCGAGCAAGCGGTCAACTACAACCGCGACGTCGAGGTCTTCCCGCTGCTCAAGCATTTGTTGGAGCTGATCTCCGAGCGTTCGCCGTACGAGTCGCCCACCGACATGGGCGTCAACATGGCCGGATTCGCCATTTCCGACGACGCCGTGTGCCGCCACGCCGCCGAACAGGAGGTGGTGCGCCGCTACTACAAGGCGCTTGTCGACGAACGCCGCGACGAGGCCGATCCCGTCGTCTCCGATCGGATCGCCATCATCATGGGCAAGCTGGGGCTCAACCGCCGCTCACGGCCCGTCGTCGAGCCCGCCCTGCAGTTGGCCGAGGAAACCGGCGCCCCCGCGTCGTCCATCCAGCTGGCCGACGGCGAGATCATCGTCGGCAAGACGTCAGAGCTGCTCGGCTGCTCCGCGGCGATGCTGCTCAACGCCCTGAAGCACCTGGCCGGGATCGACCCGCGCATCGACCTGCTCGCGCCGTCGTCGATCGCGCCGATCCAGACGCTGAAGACCCGCCACCTGGGCAGCCGCAACCCCCGCCTGCACACCGACGAGGTGCTGATCGCCCTGTCGGTGTCCGCCGACGGCGACGACAACGCCCGCCGCGCCCTCGACGAGCTGGCCAACCTCCGCGGCTGCGACGCGCACACCACCACGATCCTGGGGTCCGTCGACGAGGGCATCTTCCGCCACCTGGGCATCCTGGTCACCTCCGAGCCGGAGTACCAGGTCAAGCAGCTGTACCGGAAGCGATAGCCCCTCAGGTCATCCGGTTGACCATCTTGGCCACCTTGCGGGTGGCGGGGACGTCGCGGATGGCCATCGGCGGCCCGAACGGGCTGACGCGCAGCTGCAGGACGTTGCCGCGGCGGTCGACGCCGCGCACCGACCGCAGATCGACCGTCACCACGCGTGGCCGCAGCAGGCCGCGCCGCAGGATGATCCGCCGGTCCGTCAGCACGAACCGTTCCCCCAGCCACTCCAGGCCGGGCTTGACGACGCGCCACGCGACCAAGATCGGCCACAGCAGAAGCAGAAGGTCCCGGAGTCCGGCGAGGTCCCCCGGCGCGATGCGCGGGGAATCGATGAACCCGACCAGCAGCCAGATCACCCCCGTGATCGCGGCGAGCTCCAGCAGCGGCCACGTCAGGCGGCCGAACACCGGGTTGGTGTCCAGGAGGACGTCTTCACCGTCGTCCATCTCGTCCCAGGGAAACGCCATGCCTACTTCGACGCCTCCCCCGCGTAGCCGCCGTCGACCGCGCGCAGGTGGCGGACGTCGCCGGCGGTGACGGCACGGTTCTCCCCCGCGTCATCGCGGACCACCAGCTCGCCGTCGTCGAGGATGTCGACGGCCTCGCCGACCAGCTCCCCGCCGCCGGGCAGCTCCACGCGCACGCGGGTGCCCAGGGTCAGGCAGGTGGCGCGGTAGTCGGCCATCATCGCCTCGCGGTCGAAGCGCCACTGCCGCTCGCGGTGGTCCAGCGCATCGAGCAACGCCGCGGCCAATTTCGTGCGATCCAGATTCGAGGCGCCGGCCAGCGCCAGCGACGTGGCGTGCGGCACCGGGAGCTCGTCCTCGCGCAGGTCGACGTTGACGCCGATGCCCACCACCAGGGCCGGAGGCGCAATCGACGCGGCCTCGACGAGGATGCCGCACAGCTTGCGGCCGCCGAGCAGCACGTCGTTGGGCCACTTCAACCCGACCTCGGGGCGCGCCACGGCGTCGTCGTCAAGCACACCCGTCGCGTCACGGACCATGTCGACGACCGCGAGACCGGCGACCAGCGACAGCAGGCCCAGGTCCTCCGCGGGAACGCCCTCCGGGCGGAACAACGCGGACACCGCCAGCGACGCACCGGCGGGCGCGGTCCAGGACCGGGAGAGGCGGCCGCGGCCGGCGGTCTGCTCCGAGGCGACCACGGCGATGCGGTCCGGCGCACCCTCCGCCGCCATGCGGGTGACGTCGGCGTTCGTCGAGCCGGTGGACTCCACCGCGAGCACCCTGCGCCAGCGCGGCAGGGCGGCGCGGAGGGCTGCGGCGTCCAACGGGGAACGGGGGTCGTGGGTCATGGCACCGAAGTCTAGCCGGGGGTGCGGATGCCCCGCGTCCGCCCATGGGACGAGAAATCGTCGCGAATCCACACCCGTCGTTATCGTCTCGTTATTCTGCCGCGACCTGGACGTATGGAAAATGGTGTTCGCCACCCTACAAGTTACGGTTTTGGCAAGTGACATTTGTCACAGGGCATCGACTTCACCTTTTCGCTCCCAAACGCTATCTTCCTCAAACATGACCTTCTCCTCACGTTTGCTCCCCGCCGATCAGGACACCGCCGCCGCGTCCGCCGCCGACCAGTTCGGCGACGACCGCCCGCCGCAGACCACCGCGGCGAAGAACGAGGACCTGCTCCGCCGCCGCGCCGAGGCCACCATGCCCGTCGGCCCCGCCGCGCACCAGAAGGTCCGCGACAAGGGCCGCATGACCGCCCGCGACCGCATCGCCCACCTCCTCGACGAGGGTTCCTTCGTCGAGACCGACGCCCTGGCCCGCCACCGCACCAAGGACTTCGGCATGGACGCCAAGCGTCCCGCCACCGACGGCATCGTCACCGGCTGGGGCACCGTCGACGGCCGCGAGGTCTGCGTCTTCTCGCAGGACGGCACCGTCTTCGGCGGCGCCCTCGGCGAGGTCTACGGCGAGAAGATGGTCAAGCTGCAGCAGCTGGCCATCAAGACCGGCCGCCCCATCGTCGGCCTGTACGAGGGCGCCGGCGCCCGCATCCAGGACGGCGCCGTCTCCCTGGACTACATCGCCCAGACCTTCCACTACAACGTGAAGGCCTCCGGCGTCGTCCCGCAGATCTCCGTCATCTTCGGCGCCTGCGCCGGCGGCAACGCCTACTCCCCCGCGCTGACCGACTTCGTGGTCATGGTCGAGAACTCGTCGCGCATGTTCGTCACCGGCCCCGACGTGATCAAGACCGTCACCGGCGAGGAGATCACCCAGGAGGAGCTCGGCGGCGCGTCCACCCACATGGAGCTGGCCGGCAACACCCACTACACCGCCACCGACGACGAGGACGCCCTGGACTGGGTCCGCGACCTGCTCGACCACCTGCCGGACAACAACCGCGTCCTGCCGGAGATCATCGAGGACGACTTCGACTTCGAGGTCAACGAGGACGACCGCGCCCTCGACAACATCATCCCGGACAACCCGTCGCAGCCGTACGACGTCCGCGACGTCATCTCCTCCCTCGCCGACGACGGCGACTACATGGAGATCCAGGAGGGCCGCGCCGACAACGTCGTCATCGCCTTCGGCCGCATCGAGGGCCGCGTCGTCGGCTTCGTCGCCAACCAGCCGCTGCAATTCGCCGGCTGCCTGGACATCGACGCCTCGGAGAAGGCCGCCCGCTTCGTCCGCACCTGCGACGCCTTCAACATCCCGCTGGTCCTGCTCGTCGACGTTCCGGGCTTCCTGCCCGGCGCCGACCAGGAGTACCAGGGCATCCTGCGCCGCGGCGCGAAGCTGCTCTACGCCTACGCCGAGGCCTCCGTCCCGAAGATCACCGTCACCATGCGCAAGGCCTACGGCGGCGCGTACTGCGTCATGGGCTCCAAGGGACTGGGCGCGGACCTGAACCTGGCGTGGCCGACCGCGCAGATCGCCGTCATGGGCGCCGCCGGCGCCGTGGGCTTCCTGCACCGCCGCGAGATCAAGGCCGCGATCGAGCGCGACGGCGACGCCTCGGAGCTCATCAAGCAGTACGAGCAGGCCTACGAGGACCACATGCTGAACCCGTACCTCGCCGCCGAACGGGGGCTCATCGACGAAGTCATCCTTCCGTCGGAGACCCGCGTCCGCATCGCCCGGAACCTGCGCCTGCTGCGCGACAAGAAGGTCGCCTGGCCTGCGCGCAAGCACGGGAACATGCCGCTGTAACAAGGCGTCCGCGCCACCCTTCGGGGGCGGCGCGCACCCCCGGCGACGACCCCCTATCCACCCGCAAGCGAACGCCGGTTGCCCCCATTTCCCGGACCGTAGTTCCCTGAACGTAGACTCGTGAACATGACGACTGCCGCACACACCACCACCGGCACCGAGCCGGACAAGTCCACCACCGCTGGCAAGCTCGCCGATCTGCGCGCGCGCCTCGCCGAGACTCAGGCCCCGATGGGCCAGGCCTCCATCGACCGCGTCCACGACAACGGCAAGCTCACCGCCCGCGAGCGCATCGAGTTCCTTCTCGACGACGGTTCGTTCGTCGAGATCGACGCCCTGGCCCGCCACCGCTCCAAGAACTTCGGCCTGGACTCCCGCCGTCCGGTCACCGACGGCGTGGTCACCGGCTACGGCACCATCGACGGCCGCAAGGTCTGCGTCTTCTCGCAGGACGGCGCGATCTTCGGTGGCGCGCTCGGCGAGGTCTACGGCGAGAAGATCGTGAAGATCATGGATCTGGCCATCAAGACCGGCGTGCCGATCATCGGCATCAACGAGGGCGCCGGCGCCCGCATCCAGGAGGGCGTCGTCTCGCTCGGCCTGTACTCGCAGATCTTCTTCCGCAACACCCAGGCTTCGGGCGTCATCCCGCAGATCTCCCTGATCATGGGCGCCTGCGCCGGTGGCCACGTGTACTCGCCGGCCCTGACCGACTTCATCATCATGGTCGACGGCACCTCCAAGATGTTCATCACCGGCCCGGACGTCATCAAGACGGTCACCGGCGAGGAGGTCACGCAGGAGGAGCTCGGCGGCGCCGGCACCCACATGGCCACCTCGGGCACCTCGCACTACACCGCCTCCGACGACGAGGACGCCCTGTCCTTCGTCCAGGAGCTGGTCGGCTACCTGCCGTCGAACAACCGCGCCGAGGCCCCGCGCCTGGAGGCCGAGCCGTTCGAGGGCTCCATCGCCGACAACATCAACGAGACCGACCTCGAGCTGGACACGCTGATCCCGGACTCCCCGAACCAGCCGTACGACATCAAGGACGTCATCACGCGCCTGGTCGACGACGGCGATTTCCTGGAGATCCAGGAGGACTACGCGCAGAACGTCGTCATCGGTTTCGGCCGCGTCGAGGGCCGCTCGGTCGGCTTCGTCGCCAACCAGCCGATCCAGTTCGCCGGCTGCCTGGACATCAAGGCGTCCGAGAAGGCCGCCCGCTTCGTCCGCACCTGCGACGCGTTCAACATCCCGATCATCATGCTGGTCGACGTCCCGGGCTTCCTGCCGGGCACGTCCCAGGAGTTCGACGGCATCATCCGCCGCGGCGCGAAGCTGCTGTACGCCTACGCCGAGGCGACCGTCGGCAAGATCACGGTCATCACCCGCAAGGCGTACGGCGGAGCGTACTGCGTCATGGGCTCCAAGGACATGGGCGCGGACATCAACCTCGCCTGGCCGACCGCGCAGATCGCCGTCATGGGCGCCTCCGGCGCCGTGGGCTTCATCTACCGCAAGGAGCTGAAGCAGGCCGCCGCCGACGGCAAGGACGTCGTGGCGGTGCAGAAGGAGTACGAGGCCGAGTACGAGGAGACCCTGGTCAACCCGTACATGGCCGCCGAGCGCGGCTTCATCGACGCGGTCATCCCGCCGTCGGAGACCCGCGGCCAGATCATCGAGGGCCTGCGTCTGCTCGACCGCAAGGTCGTCAACGTGCCCGCCAAGAAGCATGGGAACATTCCGCTGTGACCGATAACGCCAACGACACCGCCGCCACCGACAACGCCGAGGCGCAGGAGGCCCCCAAGGCCCCGTTCCTCAAGGTCGTCAAGGGCAACCCGACCGATGCGCAGGTCGCGACGTTGGCCGTGCTGTTCGCCGGCATGGCCAACGGCGCCGCCGACGCCGGCCCGAAGGGCCCCCGCAATCAGTGGGGCAACCTGGACGACCGCCTGCAGCAGCCGCTGAGCTACAGCCCGGGCAGCTTCCAGAACGTCCAGTTCTACTAGGCCGTTACCGGGCCAGACCCGCTTGCTTTGCGACGACGCCGTCGCCTCCCTTCACCGGGGAGGCGGCGGCGTCGCCGTTTTTCGGGTCCGGCGCGGCCCCGCTACCGTTGTCCCCCATGAGTACCGTGCCCGCCGCAAGCCCCGCGCCCACCAGTCGCATCGTCCTGGCGTCCAGTTCCCCGTCCCGGCTGATGGTCCTGCGTTCGGCGGGGGTCGAGCCGGTGGTGTCACCCCCGGACGTCGACGAGGACGCCATCCTCGATGAATTGAGAGCGAAGGGCGCGGACGCCGGCACCGTCGTCAAGCGGCTGGCGCAAGCCAAGGCCGCGGCCGTGACCGGCGCACTGGCCCGGGAGGAAACGGGCGGGGGCGCGAATGGCGGGGACGGCGTCACCGTGGTCATTGCCTGCGACTCGATGCTGCTGATGGGCGGGGAGCTGTCCGGCAAGCCGCACACCGTCGAGGAGACCGTGCGGCGGTGGAAGGCACAGCGAGGGCGCGACGCGGAGCTGGTGACGGGGCATTCGATCACGGCCCTGCTGCCCGGCGGGGATATCCGCACGGCGACGGAGGCGGTGTCGACGGTGGTGCGGTTCGGCGAGCCCTCGGACGCCGACATCGTCGCCTACGCCGAGTCGGGCGAGCCGCTGGGTTGCGCCGGCGCGTTCACGCTCGAGGCGCTGGGCGGATGGTTCATCGACGGCATCGACGGCGACCCGTCCAGCGTCCTGGGGCTGTCCCTGCCGCTGATCCGGCGCACGCTGGCCGGATGGGGCCTCGACGTCTCCGCGTTCTGGAACGTGGCGCGGTAGAAGCGGCGAATCGGAAGGCCCGCCCGGCGGGAACCGGGCGGGTCAAAGGGGGGGGCGGGGCGACTAGGCGTCGCCGAACTTGTCGACGACCCGTTTGATGGCCTCGTCCGCCACCATCTCCTGGATGCCCATGTCCAGCTCCGAGGTGAAGCCGACGCAGGAGCAGTTGATCTCGCCGAGGACGAAGGTGTCGCCGCCGTCCTCGCCGTCATCGAGCATGAAGTCGGCGGTCCAGATCAGCGGGATGTTGTCGCCGCCGAGCTTCTCCGCGATGACCGGGCGGGCCTCGGCGAACATGTCGACGAGCTCCTGCCAATCCTCCGGCTTGTCGTAGGTGTACTTCGCGCCCGAGAACAGGGTGGCGGAGAAGTTGTCGCCGCCGGCGGCCGGCTTCTTGTGCACCACGAACACCGGGTGCGGGCCGACCATGAGAACGCGGACCTCGCCCTCGACGATGCGCGGCATGAAGCGCATGTCCACGAGCATGCCGTTGTCGCCGATGATGTACTGGTCGCAGAAGTCCATGAAGTCGCCGAGCTCGCGGACCTCGGTGTGGTTGTCCACGGCCTCGGTGCACTTGAGCTTGGTGTCCAGCGGCAGGGAGGTGCCCGGCTCGACGGACGCGGCGACTTCCTTGTCCTCCAGCTGCACGCGCCAGATGCCGGAGCCGGTGGAGCCGCGGTTCTGCTTGAGCACGCGCTCGCCGTAGGACAGCGACGTCGGGAACGTCTCGTGGAAGGACGCGACGTCGTAGTACGCGGCGGTGTCGGTGGGCACCAGGCCGGTGTCCTTGAGCTTGACCAGCGCGTCCTTGGCGCCGTACGCCATCATCTCCTCCGGCGTGGACATGCCCACCAGGCCGGCCTCGTCGGACAGGCGGGTGAGCAGATCGAAGTAGCCCTTCTCGCCGCCGGGGATGTTGCCCGGGTTCACGCGGGAGATGTAGCCGTCGTAGTTGGCGGACACGTGCTCGTAGAGGGCTTCGGCCCATTCGGGGCGGTAGTAGACGACGTCGGCGCCCCATCCCTTGGCGCGGATGGCCTCGACGATCGGCATGGTGTCGCGGCGGTGGCCATCGAAGAATTTGTCGGATCCGCCCTCGACCTCGAAGACGACGATGCTCTTGTGCATTTTTGCTCCTTGAAAGCATGGGGCCGGGATCGCCGGCACCGCATCCCCGTGCAGGTCGGGGCCCCGGAACCGGCGGGGTGAGTGCCCGTTCCGAGAAAAATCTTAAATGCGGAGTAAGAATTTATAAGGGTAACTTCCGTCACTTTCGCCCCCGCGCCAAGGTGCCCGCATTTACGCAGGTCACGAGCAACTTTCCGCCACGTGAAAAGCGACCGGGGGCAAGCCCCGTAAGGTGGTGGGTACCGTACAGCGCCGACCGCGCCGGCGCGGCACCCTCGAGAAGGAGCAAAGATGGCGGCCCCGCACGACCCGCACCCGCAGTTCCAGCAATACGCCCACCCGGAACGCCTGGTGTCCAGCAATTGGCTGGCCGCCCGCCTGGGCTCCCCCGGCCTGCGCGTCGTCGAATCCGACGAGGACATGCTCCTCTACGACATCGGCCACATCCCCGGCGCGGTGCGCATCGACTGGCACACCGACCTCAACGATCCGACCGTGCGCGACTACGTCGACGCGGAGGCGTTCGCGGAGCTCATGCGCTCCAAGGGCATTTCGCGCGACGACACCGTGGTGATCTACGGCGACAAGTCCAACTGGTGGGCGGCGTACACGTTGTGGGTCTTCGAGCTGTTCGGGCACCCGGACGTGCGCCTGCTCAACGGCGGCCGCGATGCCTGGATGACCGAGGAGCGCGACACCAGCTTCGAGGTTCCGGAGTACCCGCGCACCGATTACCCGGTCGTCGAGCGCGACGACCACACGTTGCGCGCCTACGCCGCGGATGCGCGCGAGCTCATGGGCAAGGGCAACCTCATCGACGTGCGCACGCCGGAGGAGTACTCGGGCAACCGCACGCACATGGTCGATTACCCGCAGGAGGGCGTGCTGCGCGGCGGCCACATCCCCACCGCGGTGAACGTCCCCTGGAACCAGTCCGTGCACCCGAATTCGCGGTTCCGCTCCCGCGAGGAGCTCGACGCCATCTACTCGGACGTGCAGGCCGGCGACGACACGATCGTCTACTGCCGCATCGGCGAGCGCTCCGCCCACACCTGGTTCGTGTTGCACCATCTGCTGGGCCACGAGAACGTCCGCAACTACGACGGGTCCTGGGTCGAGTGGGGCAACATGATCCGCACGCCGATCGCACGCGGCATGGAACCGGGCGACGCCCCGGCGACGTAGCACGCCGGCTTCGGCCCGTCCGCGGAATGGTCTCGTTTGCTTGACGACGCCACCCGCGCCGACCCGGCACTTCCGTTCCCGCACCTCAGCCACCCCCGACGCAATCCCCCCGGACCCCCGCGCGCACCACGCGCGCGATGCCGGTACGGCGATGGCGGCGGGGGTCCGGCGTTTCCCCGGTGGCGCGATGAAATGCGAACTTTGTCCGGTGCAACCATCGCCGCGCGAATCGGGCCGCGAACGAACATCGTTCAAGTTCATCGGGTGGCCCCAGGGTGGGGTGGGCCGACAAAGGCCGAAACGGCCACCTGTGACAGAATGACCGTATTGGGTTGGACGGTGTTAGCCCGTACATGTGCCCCGTGCATGTGGCGTGCGTGACCGTCGGACCCCGATGACTGTCGTTTCACCGCCGGTCGGACGAGCCGTCCGGCGCCCACGAAAACAGGAGGGTTTCGTGTCCGAGCAGACCACCGAGAAGATCACGAAGGTTCTCGTCGCCAACCGTGGCGAGATCGCCGTTCGCGTCATCCGCGCCGCGAAGGACGCCGGCATTCCGTCGGTCGCCGTTTATGCGGAGCCGGATGCTAACGCGCCCTTCGTGACGATGGCCGACGAGGCGTTCGCGCTGGGCGGCCAGACGTCCGCGGAGTCTTACCTCGTCTTCGACAAGATCCTCGACGCCGCCAAGAAGTCCGGCGCCAACGCCATCCACCCGGGCTACGGCTTCCTGTCGGAGAACGGCGACTTCGCCGAGGCCGTCGAGAACGCCGGCCTGATCTGGATCGGCCCGTCGCCGGAGTCCATCCGCTCCCTGGGCGACAAGGTCACCGCGCGCCACATCGCGATGCAGGCCGACGCCCCGATGGCCCCGGGCACCAAGGAGCCCGTCAAGGACGCCGACGAGGTCGTCGCGTTCGCCGAGGAGTTCGGTCTGCCGATCGCCATCAAGGCCGCCTTCGGCGGCGGTGGCCGAGGCATGAAGGTCGCCTACGAGATGTCCGAGGTCAAGGACCTGTTCGAGTCCGCCACCCGTGAGGCCGTCGCCGCCTTCGGCCGCGGCGAGTGCTTCGTCGAGCGTTACCTGGACAAGGCCCGCCACGTCGAGTGCCAGGTCCTGGCCGACAAGCACGGCAACGTCATCGTCGCGTCGACCCGCGACTGCTCCCTGCAGCGCCGCTTCCAGAAGCTGGTCGAGGAGGCCCCGGCCCCGTTCCTCACCGAGGACCAGGACCGCCGCCTGCGCGAGTCCGCGAAGGCCATCTGCAAGGAGGCCGGCTACTACGGCGCCGGCACCGTCGAGTACCTGGTCGGTTCCGACGGCCTGATCTCCTTCCTCGAGGTCAACACCCGCCTCCAGGTCGAGCACCCGGTCACCGAGGAGATCACCGGCCTGGACCTCGTCCGCGAGCAGTTCAACATCGCCGAGGGCAAGGAGCTGTCCCTCAAGGAGGACCCGGCCCTGCACGGCCACGCCTTCGAGTTCCGCATCAACGGCGAGGACGCCGGCTCCAACTTCATGCCGGCGCCGGGCGCCATCACCAAGTACGAGGAGCCGTCGGGCCCGGGCGTCCGCATGGACACCGGCATCCGCGAGGGCGACGTCATCGGCGGCCAGTTCGACTCGATGCTGGCCAAGCTGATCGTGTGGGGCAAGGACCGCGATGAGGCCCTGCGCCGCTCCGCCCGTGCCCTGGCCGAGTACAACGTCGAGGGCCTGGCCACGGTCATCCCGTTCCACCGCCACATCGTCGAGAACCCGGCGTTCGTCGGCGACGGCGAGAAGTTCGACGTCTACACCAAGTGGATCGAGGAGGAGTGGGACAACCCCATTCAGCCGTACGCCGGCGACTCCGAGGTCGACGAGGACGAGGCCGTGCCGTCGCAGAAGGTCACCGTCGAGATCGACGGCCGCCGCGTCGAGGTTGCCCTGCCGGGCGACCTTGCTCTGGGCGGCGGCGCCGGCGGCGCCCGCAAGAAGGCCAAGAAGCGTCGCTCGGGCGGCGCCAAGAAGGCCGCCTCCGGTGACGCCGTGGTGGCCCCGATGCAGGGCACCGTCATCAAGGTCGAGGTCGAGGAGGGCCAGGAGGTCGCCGAGGGCGACACCGTGGTCGTGCTCGAGGCCATGAAGATGGAGAACCCGGTCAAGGCCCACAAGGCCGGCACCGTCACCGGCCTCGCGGCCGAGGCGGGCGCGGGCGTCGGCAAGGGCGACGTCCTGATGGAGCTGAAGTAAGCTCCCCCTTCCGGCCTCCGGGCCGGAGCCGAACCACGGCGATCCCCGCCGCACCGGAAGGTGCGGCGGGGATCGCCTTTTCGTGTCCGGCCGTCGATTCGGGGCCATTCCGGGGCCGCGCTTCCACTACTCTGGAGGGCAGTGAAGCCGCCGTTCCGGGCGGTTCGAGACGCGGAAGCCGCCCGCTTCGGGTGACCCGCCGCACGAGAGGAATGCCCCCATGGAACCCATGGAAATCAATGCCGGCCGTTTCCATCTCCGCCCGCTGCGCCAGGACGGCCGCGTCGACGACGCCCCCGCGCTGACCATCGCCCATGGCCGCGGCGTCTACCCCGAGTACTTCGAGGACGCCGCCGCCGATTGGGAGAACGACCGCGTCTACCGGTGGGCCGTCGCGGAGCAGACCAACATCGAGCTGCTGGCGGAGGTTGCGGTGACTCCGGTGGGCGACGACGCCGCAGAGGTCGCCATCTGCGTCGCCGGTGATCCGGAGCGGGTCGTGGAGGTCGACGACCCGGCGCAGGAGCCGGTCACCGTCGCCGACGCGGCGGATGCCGCCAAGCAGGCGGTGGGCCGTTGGATCGAGGGCCACCTGGGCCGCGTGGCCGTCGCGCCGCGCCCGTTCCCGGGCCACCAGGGCCAGCCGCGTCCCGTCGACGAGCGGTAGCGGGGAGCGCCAGTGAGGATTCCCGGCCAGTTCACCACGCTTTTCGACGCCCAGGCCCGGGCGATCCTGGGCCGCGGCGGCAAGGTCGTCGCCGCGATCGACCAGGGCACCACGTCGACGCGGTGCATCCTGTTCGACCGCGACGGCCACCGCCGCGGCATGAGCCAGATGGAGCACCGGCAGATCATGCCGAGGCCCGGGTGGGTGGAGCATGACGCGGTGGAGATCTGGCGCAACACCCGCCGGGTCATCGCCGACGTCATGGCGGAGGAGGAGTGGTCGGCGGCGGACGTCGCGGCGCTGGGCATCACCAATCAGCGCGAGACCACCATCGTGTGGGATCGGGCGACGGGCGAGCCGGTGTACAACGCCATCGTGTGGCAGGACACGCGCACCGACTCCATGTGCCGGAAGCTCCGCGACGACATCGGCGAGGACCGCGTCCGCCGCATCACCGGGCTGCCGGTGTCCACCTACTTCTCCGGCCCGAAGATCGCGTGGATCCTGGACAACGTCGAGGGCGCCCGGGACCGGGCGGAGCGCGGCGAACTCATCTTCGGCACCGTCGACACGTGGCTGACCTGGCACCTCACCCGCCGGCACGGCAAGGCGCTGCACGTCACCGACGTCACCAACGCCTCGCGCACCATGCTGATGAACCTGGAGACCCTCGAATGGGACCAGTCCCTGTGCGAGGCGATGGGCATCCCCATGTCCATGCTGCCGGCGATCGTCAGCTCGTCGCAGTACCTCGGGGTGGTGCGCTGGCAGGGGCCGCTGCACAACGTGGCCATCGGCGGCATCCTCGGCGACCAGCAGGCGGCGACGTTCGGCCAGGCGTGCCTGGAACCGGGCGAGGCGAAGAACACCTACGGCACCGGCAATTTCCTGCTGCTCAACACCGGCACGGTCGCCCAGCGCTCCGACCATGGGCTGATCACCACGGTGGCCTACCGCATCGGCGAAGAGCTGCCCGTCTACGCGCTCGAGGGGTCCATCGCGGTCACGGGGTCGCTGATCCAGTGGCTCCGGGACAATCTCGGCCTCATCCCGGATGCGCCGTCCGTCGAAAAGCTGGCGAAGACGGTGGACGACAACGGCGGCTGCTACATCGTTCCCGCGTTCTCCGGGCTGCTGGCGCCGCATTGGCGGCCGGATGCGCGCGGGGTCATCGCGGGGCTGACGCGGTACGTGAACAAGGGCCACATCGCCCGCGCCGCGCTGGAGGCGACCGCGTACCAGACCCGCGAGGTCGTCGAGGCCATGAACCGCGACTCCGGCGTCAGCCTGACCACGCTGCGCGTCGACGGCGGCATGGTGGAAAACGACCTGCTCATGCAGTTCCAGGCGGACATCCTCGGCGTGCCGGTCACGAGGCCCGTGATCACCGAGACCACGGCCCTCGGCGCGGCGTACGCGGCCGGCCTGACCGTGGGGTTCTGGGAGTCGACCGACGAGATCCGGGCGATGTGGCGCGAGGACCGCACTTTCGGGCCCGACATGGACGCCGACCGGCGCGACGCGCTCTACGCCGAGTGGGGCAAGGCCGTCGAGCGCACGCTGGGCTGGGTGGAGGACTGACGCCCGGGGCGCGTGACGACGGCCACGTGCCATTGTCCGGCGGGGCCGTCGATTCCGATGCACTGATGAGGTCATGCACCCCACCGATCGACTCGCCCGCCATCTGACGACCTGGAAGGCCTGGTACGCCATCCCGGCGTCGCTGACGCTGCTGGTGACGTCGCTGATCCCCGCCATCGCCGGAGGGTTCCTCGACCCCGACGCGCCATCGACGAAGACGGTGATGGCGATCCTCATCCCCGTCCAGTTCATCGCGTTCGCGGCGCCGGCGCTGTCCTTCATCGCGCTGTTCGCGATCGCGCTGAGCGCCCTGGCCTTCGCCCTCCCGCACCTGGGCGGTTCCCTCACCGGCCGCCAGGCCATCGCGTACATGATCACGGGCTGCGTCTTCGGCGTGGTGTACGTCCTCACCGGATCCATCACGGCGGCGATGGTGTCGCACGCCCTGCAGAGCTGGGTCACCTACGCCCAGATCCTGTACTTCGGCCATGGCGACTCCACGGTCCACCCGCTGCTGTGGATCCTCGTCCTGGGGTGCCCGGTGTGGGTCTACCTCGTCGCCCGACTGCTCCGCGCCGTGTTCCCCGATCGCACCGCAACCGGGGCCGCCTTCGGAACCGCCGCCGGAGCTTCCGGCGACCGCACGACCTAATCCCCCGCGTCGGTGGTGCCGGCCGGGCGGAGCAGGTAGATGTCCATGATCCAGCCGTGCTCGGCGCGCAGCGACTTCTTCAGCGCTGCGATGTCGGACCCGACGTCGCCGACGCGGCCGCGGCGCAGAACCTCCATCGGGGTGCCAAGGTAGGCGCCCCACAGGATCTCCTCGTCGGCGCGGGCGTGATCCAGCCACGCCGCGCCACCGTCGAGCATGACCATGGCGTCGGTGCCCGCCGGCCGCTCCCCCAGGCGCCTGCCGGTGGTCACCAGCACGGGTCGGCCGATGCGGTTGAACGTGGTCGCATGCGCGGCGGTCAGCGCCTGGATTGCGGTGATGCCGGGGATGACCCGCACATCGAGGTCCGCGCCGAAACCGCGGATGCGGTCGAGGATGCGCAGCGTCGAGTCGTACAGCGACGGATCGCCCCACACCAGGAACGCTCCTCGCCGCGACTCACCGGCGGGCCGCTCCAGGGAGCGCGCCATGGCGTCGTAAAGCACCTCGGCCCGGGCCCGATGCCAATCCCGGACCCCTCCCCCGTAGTCGGAGGGCGAGCGGTCGCGCGGCGGATCCGGGACGGCCACCAACTCCACGTGAGGAGCGTGGGCGTCGAGGATGGCGCGGCGCGCGTCCAGCAGATCGGACGTGGTCTCGCCCTTGTCCAGGGCGAAGACCACGTCGACGCCCCGAAGCGCCTCGACGGCCTCCAACGTCAGATGCGCCGGGCTGCCGGCGCCCATGCCGATGACATCCAGGGCCAGCGGCTGGGACGGGGTCCGAGACCGGGACTGGACCCGAGCGGCCGGAGTGCGGTCCCCCATCGACTACTTGGACTCGCGCGGGTTGCCCTCGGCGCCGAACGCGCCGCTCATCTCCTCCGGGCTCAACGCCGACAGCGACCCGGCCGTGTACCGGTTGGCCCAGGACTGCTTCAGGTACACGTCGCAGGCGTTGCCCATGTACTTGGCGTCGTAGTTGTTCAGCTCCATGACGGGCTTCAGCGTGCCGTCTTCCTGCAGCGCCGACACGACCAGGTGCGGGGACTCGGCGTCGTTGGTCACCTGGCAGACGAACTTGACTCCGTTGACATCGGTGAACGTGGGCTTCAGCACTTTCGGGACCTCGCTATTGTCGATTAGCCCTATGCCGACCATCGGCCGGGCCGTGGATCCCATGGTAGACCCGGCCCGGCCCGGCGGCGCGGCTCGCGACGGCCACGGGGGGATCACCGTTAGCCGGGATTCGCGCACGCTGGGGCGATGCGGCACGACTGTGGCGATGATCATGGCTTTCGGCGACACCCGGACCGTGGGGTAATGTTGTGGCGTCGCGCCGGGGGCACGCGCCGCAGACCGCTGCCGGCCACCCGCCGCCGACGATCCGCCCCAGTAGCTCAGTGGATAGAGCACGGCTCTCCTAAAGCCGGTGTCGGAGGTTCGATTCCTCTCTGGGGCACCACATGAACGGGCATCGGATGCCCGATCCATCGCCGACATTCGGCAACTCGGTCTCCCCCTGCACCCGCCACCCGAACGGGGGATCGGCGGTGCCCGCATCGCCCGGGGCGGACCACTTTTCGCTGGCCAAGGGCCCTCGATCACCGTTAGCCGCCCCGGCAACGAAACTCACCGGGCGCGGGCGCCCCCAACGCGATTACTGTCGATGGTGGAAACGGTGCATTCGGATTTCGGGTGCACCCCGGAAGAACCGACGACCCGCCCACCGGCCATCCCGGTTGCACCAGGGTTTTTCGGCGCTTCCCCCACAGTGGAAGTACCCACGGAAAGGACTGCACAATGCCCGCCACCAAGAAGCCCGCATTCACCGACGTCGACGGAATCAAGGTTCACGCCAACCTGGTCGACATCGACGGCAACCTGCGTCTCAAGCTCGTCGACGAGAACGACAACCAGATTCTGCTGCTCAACTTCTACGACGCCAAGCAGCTCAGCGCCGCCGTGGAGATGTTCCTGGGCCAGCGCTACGGCGACAACTTCGCCAAGCTCGACGGCAACATCTCCCTCGAGGACCGCAAGGAGCTTTTCCACGAGGAGCTCGAGGAGAAGGAAGAGGAGCTGAAAAAGCTCGCGGAGGAAGAGAAGGCCCGCCGGGCCCGCGGCGAGCTCTAGCCTTCCCCCTTTCCTCCGGGACGCTCTCGCGCACCGCGCGCGTGCACGAGAGCGTCCACGGTCGTGCTTTGCGACGCCGACCCGCCCCGCCGAGGGGCGCGGTCGGCGTTTTCGCTCTGCACCGCAGACGAGGCGACTGCGCCCACATCTTTTTGCCAGGCTTACCTAAGTCAGGGTAACCTCACCATGGTTATTTCGACGATCCGGAGGCCCAGTGATCCACTTCAGCGCGCACGTCCCCATCCCCCTCTCCACGCCGGCCCCCCGGCGCGTCCGCCGACGAATCGGGGCACTGACGATGGGGGTGGTCGCCGCGACGATGATCGCGGCGCTCCCCGCAACGGCCGCCGCCACCCCCGCGATCCCGCTGCTTCCCGCGTCGCCTTCGCTCCCCGGCGGCTTCCCGGCGCTGCCCTTCCCCGGACCCACGGCCGACCGCGACGCCTCCGACGGCCCCGGAATCATCCTCTCCGCGCGGGACGGGCTCCGCGACGATTCTGTCCTCGCCGTCACCGGCGGCGGCTACGCGCCCGGCGAGAACATCTACGTCACGCAGACGATCGAGAAGCCCGCGTCCGGGTACCCGGAGACCTACGGCGAAGCCGTCAAGGTCACCGTCGGCGACGACGGTGCGTTCACCGCCGAACTGCCGGTCGACGTGATCTTCGGCGAGGTGGATTGCCGAACCACCCAGTGCTACGTGGCCACGTTCACGGCCTTCCCCAAGCTCGTCGATCGCAGCCAGGACGCGTGGGAGCCCATCCACTTCGACGGCGCCGCCGCACCCGCCGGGCCCACGCCGAACGGCTCCCCCGCCGCGCCAACGCGTCCCGGCGCGCCGGCCACCACGGCACCGTCGCAAAGCACCGGACGCGCCACCACGGCGGCGACCTCAGCGAATGGGCCGAGCGTGACCCTGTCGACGAACGAGATCGCCGCCTCCGGAGTCACCTCCGTCACCGTCACCGGCACGGGCTTTGCGACGACCGGCGCGGGCGTCTACGTCGGCGTCGCCGAAAAGGCCAGGTTCTCGCACACCGACGCCTCCAACTTCGGGTCCGTGAACTACGTCAAGGCTTCCGAAATGGGCGCGGACGGTTCATTCACGACCGTCGTCGATGTGGAGCCGGTATTCGCCGCCGGCAACTGCATCGACAACGCCTGCGCCATGTTCACCTTCGCCGCGCACGGCTCCTCCGACCGCAGCCAGGACACCGCCACCGACCTCGTCGTCGCGGGCACCGCCGCCGAGAAGGCGGCGGCATCGGCGGCCGCACCCGCCGGCGCGAAAACCGGGTCGAAGTCGGTGGGCTCGAAGTCGACGACCGGCACCGGTTCGGGGCAGCCCGCGGGCCTCGGCACCGGCGCGAGCGAGGAAGAAGCGGCGACCACCGCCGAAGCCACCCTCGCCGCATCCGGCTCCCCCATGGCCACCTTGTCCGCCGGGCTGATCGGCGCCGTCGCCGGGGCCGCGCTCCTCGGTGCCGGGGTGCTGCTGGGACGCCGAACCCGCCGCTCGGATTCGGCGGGTTCGGCGGAAGGGGTCTAGCGCTCCATCAGTGGTCTTCCGTTCCCGCGGCGGCCGCGCCCGAACCCGGCGTGGCGGTCACCGCCACCTTCACCGTGCACGCCTCCCCTCCTTCATGCCGGGGACACGTCCGGATTCCGCCGTTCCTCCGCCGCCGAAATCCCCGCCCGTCCGCCCGGCCATGTAGGCTCACCCCGAATACGCACGAGCGGATTCGATCGCGAACCCCGGGGAGGTACCGACATGAAGCGCACCATCATCGCCGCCGCCGCATGCGGCGCCGCCCTGCTCGCAGCCGCGTGCACGCCACAGGATGCGCCCGTGAACCCGGCCGCTTCGTCGGCGTCCGGCGCCGATGCCACCACTGCCGCGGAATCGTCGCGGGCGGCGGAGTCGACCTCCGAAGAAACCGGTTCGAGCACGTCGGAGTCCATGACGGAATCGGAGGCCGACGAGTCGCCGTCGGCACCGCCGGAATCCACGACCACCAATGCCGCCACCCGCGACATGGCGCGGGACCCGGCGGGCACCCCGTCGGCGACCCGCCGCGGAGACGGCCGCGCCCGCATCGGCGATCCCTGCCCGGGCCTGGAGGGGACGCTGCGCCCCGCGGTCAATGGCGAGAATCTCGTCTGCGCGGGCGGCCCGGTTCCCCGTTGGACCGTGATCCTCGACGAGCCCGTGCCCACCGAGCCGACGAATCCCACCGAGCAGCCCTCCGACCCGACGGAGGAGCCCAGCCCCACCGGCGAGCCCGGCGGCAACGGCAACGGCGGCTCGAACGGAAACGGGAATGGGGACGGCAACGGCAACGGACACCGCCCCCGCGGCCACGGCAACGCCGGTGCACCGTGGGCCACCCCGGACCCGGCGGCGCCGGCGCGCTAGCCGCGCCCCTCCCGTCGCGCCGATTTCCCGCGTTCGGCGCTACTTGCGCTTCTTGCGGTTGTAGAACGGCGTCGGCACGACCGTCGCGGTGCGCTGCTCGCCCTCGACGTCGAGGGTGAGCTCCGTGCCCTTCGACCCCAGCCAACGGTCGACGTAGGCGAACGCGATCGGGTACCCGAACGTCGGCGACACCTTCGTCGAGGTGATCTCGCCGACTTCGTTGCCGTCGGCGTCGCGAAGCACCGCGCCGCGCTCCGGCGCCACCTTGCCCTCGATCTGCAGGCCCACCAGCATCTGCTGCGGCTGCGGCTGATTGACCAGCGCGTTGCGGCCGATGAAGTTGCCCTTGGTCGGGCCCATCACCGACTTCAGCCCGGCCTCCAGCGGCGTGCGCTCGCGGGTCAGCTCGCGGCCGTACAACGGCATGCCGGCTTCCAGGCGCAGGATGTCGCGGCACAGCAGGCCGCACGGGCGCACGCCGAGATCGGCGCCGTCGTCGGCCGGATCCTCCGGATTCTCGACGGCCCCGCCCGCGACCAGCAGCGCGTCCCACACCTCGGCGCCGCGCTCGGCGGGCGGGAAGACCTCGAAGCCGTCCTCGCCGGTGTATCCGGTGCGGGCGACGATCATCTCGACGCCGGCGACCTCGAGCGACGTGCACGAGTAGTAGCGCAACGCATCGAGCGTGCCGTGCGAATCGGAGGGCACCACGCGGCGCAGCAGCTTCGCGGCCTTCGGCCCCTGCACCGCGATCAGCGCGATCTCGGAGCTGCGGTCGATGACCTCGACGTCGTAGCCGCCGACGCGCTCGCGCAGGGTGTCGTACACCTCGATCATGTTGCCGGCATTGTTGACCAGCATGAACTCGTTGACGCCCAGCCGGTAGACGATCAGGTCGTCGATGATGCCGCCGTCCTCCTGGACGATCATCGTGTACTTCGCCTTGCCCAGCGCGATGGGCTTGATGGCCGAAATGAGGGTGTGCGCCAGGAAGCTCGCCGCATCCGGGCCGGAGACGCGGATCTCACCCATCAGCGACAGGTCGAACAGGCCCACCGCCTCGCGCACCGCCCGGTGCTCCTCCAGCTCGGAGGTGTAGCGGAAGGGCAATTCGTGCCCGCCGACGTCGCGCATCTCCGCGCCCAGCGCCACGTGCCGGTCGTGCAGCGGGCTGCGCAGCGGCTGCGTCGCGGGATCGGTGGTTGCGGTCGAGTCGGTCATGGATGCCTCCTGCTTCGTCACGCGCCCGACTCCGCCGGGCATGGTTGCCACTACCTTATCCCCGCTCCGGGATTTCCGCTTTTCGGCAGGTCACGGCGTTGCTTTGCGACGCCCCACGTCCACCTCGGCAACGGGAAAACCCCGTCCCGGCCGCCGGATTTCTCCGGGGTCGGGGCGGGGTTTTCGGATAAAGCCCTGCGCGCCACCGTGGGGACGCGCGCCGGTGCGGTGCGATGAACTCCGCAGCCGGCCGGATGCTCTTAGTGGTCGACGGCGGCCTCGGTGCCGACGCCGGTGAGGGAGCGAACCTCCATCTCGGCCTGGAGGTCATCCAGGTTGTCCGGCTTGCCGACGTAGGTGCCGATGATGCCGGCGATGAAGCCGAGCGGGATCGAGACCAGACCCGGGTTCTGCAGCGGGAACCACGCCCAGTCGGCGCCCGGGACCATCGAGGTTTCGAGGCCGGAGACGGCCGGGGAGAAGAAGATCAGCAGCAGGGCGGAACCCACGCCGACGTACATCGAGGAGACGGCGCCGGTGGTGTTGAACTTCTTCCAGAACAGCGACAGCAGGATGGTGGGCAGGTTCGCCGAGGCGGCAACGGCGAAGGCCAGCGCGACCAGGAAGGCGACGTTCTGGCTCATGGCCAGGATGCCCAGGATGATGGAGGCGATGCCCAGCACGACGACCGTGATGCGGGAGACGCGGACCTGCTGCTCCTCGGTCGCGGTGCCCTTCTTGAGGACGGCCTGGTACAGGTCCTGGCCGACGGAGGCGGAGGCCGTGATGGCCAGGCCGGCGACGACCGCGAGGACGGTGGCGAAGGCGACGGCGGAGATCAGCGCCATGAAGATGGAGCCGCCCAGTCGCAGCGCCAGCAGCGGGGCCGCGGCGTTCGCGCCACCCGGGGCGGCGAGGATCGCGTCGGGGCCGACCAGTGCGGCGGCGCCGAAGCCCAGGATCAGGGTCATCAGGTAGAACGAACCGATGAGCACGATGGCCCAGGTCACGGACTTGCGGGCCTCACGGGCGGTGGGCACCGTGTAGAAGCGCATGAGCACGTGCGGCAGACCCGCGGTACCGAGCACCAGGGCCAGGCCGAGAGAGATGAAGTCGAGCTTCGAGGTCTCGGTGGCGCCGTACTTCATGCCCGGCTGCAGCAGCTGGGAGCCCTGGGTGCCCGCCTCGGCGGCGGTCTGGGAGGCGTCGTGGGTGTTGACGGCCTGCTCGAGCAGACCGACGAAACCGGACTTGGCGACGACGAAGACCAGCACGGTCATGACGGCGACGCCGCCGACCAGCAGCACGGCCTTGATCATCTGGACGTACGTGGTGCCCTTCATGCCGCCGATGAGGACGTAGGCGATCATGACGATGCCGACGATGGCGACGACGATGGACTGCTCCAGCTTGCCGTCCAGGTTCAGCAGGACGGCGACGAGCGAGCCGGCGCCGGCCATCTGGGCGATGAGGTAGAACAGCGTCACGGCGAGCGTGGTGATGGCGGCGGCGGTGCGCACCGGCTGCTGGCGCAGGCGGAAGGCGAGCACGTCGGCCATGGTGAACTTGCCGACGTTGCGCAGCGGCTCGGCGACGAGCAGCAGCGCGACCAGCCAGGCCACGAAGAAACCGATGGAGTACAGGAAGCCGTCGTAGCCGCTCAGCGCGATGGCGCCGACGATGCCCAGGAAGGACGCGGCCGAGAGGTAGTCGCCCGCGATGGCCAGGCCATTCTGGGTGCCGGAGAACTGGGCGCCGCCGGTGTAGAAGTCGGAGGCGTCCTTCTTGTTGCCGCCCGTGGAAACGCGGGTGACGACGACCATCGTGATCACGATGAACGCGACGAAGACGATGATGTTGAGGATCGGGTTGGACTCGGCGAGATCCGCCTGAGCGAGGAGGCTGTGGTTGTTCATGTCTTACTTGACCTCCCGGTTGCCGGAGTTGATCTTCTCGGCGATGACGCCGGACTCCATGTCTTCGCGGATCGCGGCCTGCTTCGGCTCCAGCTTCTTGTTGGCGAAGCCGATGTACCACCACGTGATGAAGAAGGTGGTGACGAACTGCAGGAGGCCGAGAAGGATGCCGAGGCTGCCGACGATCGGCATCTCGGTGCCGAACAGGTCCGGCATGTACGTGGCCAGGACGACGTACGCGACGTACCAGACCAGGCCCGCAACGGTCAGCGGGATGGTGAACGAACGGAACGTCGAGCGGAGTTCCTGGAACTCCTCGGTGCCCTGCACGTAGCGGTACTCCGCTGCGGTGGGCTTGTGCCGGTTTACCGGCTGGGGGGATGCGGACACTTGTGTGCCTTTCCGGGTCATCATGTACGGGCAATCACGGTTCACGCCGCGGATCATGGGGCCCGGCGTGGGTAACACCTCACTCGGGGCGACGGCCTGTGTGGCGCGTCACACCGGAATATGTGCGTCCATGAAGTTACCTGCAACACCCTCACCTGCGAAACAGGTCACACTCACAGCGTGATTTAAGGAAGTTCACGCCACCCCCAAAGGTCGGGCCCACCTGGGATGACGACCCCAAACGCCGTTACCCCCGCATATGCGCCGTTTCAGTTAATTTCTATTAACTGTTTTGGTTTTCGAGCCGATGCGACCGCATCCGGTTGATCTGCCAGACGGTTTCGACCAGCACCGCGCCCACCATGCCCGTCAGCACCGCCGCGAGCCCCAGGCTCGGCGACACCGGGTGGAGGTGCAGCACCGCGGCGATGGGCTTGACCAGGAAGATGACGAAGTACGCCCCGCCCGCGGCCCCGAGCAGAGCGAGTTTCCACGGCTCGTAGGGCCGTGCGACGACGGCGAGCACCCAGAACGCGGTGATGATCAGCACCACCAGCGTCGCCGTCGACGCCGCCCCTTCCACCGCGGGGTCCGCGTCCGCGCCCGGGTAGGCCCACACCCAGAACCCGAACGTCAGTGCGCCGACGATGAGGCCCGAGGGCAGCGCCAGCCGGAACACCCGCGACGAAAACCCCGGCTTGGCGCGCTCGTGGTTGGGCGCCAGCGACAGCACGAAGGCCGGGATGCCGATGGTGAACCATCCGGTGATGGTCACGTGGATGGGCTCGAAGGGGTACGCGTACCCGATGACGCCGACGGCCAGCGCCAGGAACACGGAATAGATGGTCTTGGTCAAAAAGAGGTTCGCGACCCGCTCGATGTTGCCGATCACCCGCCGGCCCTCTGCCACGACGTGCGGCATGACCGCGAAGCGGTTGTCCAGCAGCACCAGCTGCGCCACCGACCGCGTCGCCGGCGCTCCCGCGCCCATGGCCACGCCGATGTTGGCGTCCTTCAGGGCCAGCACGTCGTTGACGCCGTCACCGGTCATGGCCACGACGTGCCCGCGCGACTGCAGGGCCCGCACCATCGCCCGTTTCTGGTCGGCGGTCACGCGCCCGAAGACGTCGCCTTCCTCGACGGCGTCGGCGAACGCCTCGCGCGCCGCCTCTCCCCCGTCGGGATCCGGCAACTCGCGGGCGTCGACGGGCGAGTCCGCGCCCGGCAGTTCCAGCGCCCGCCCGACCGCGCCGACCGACGCCGCGTTGTCGCCGGAGATCACCTTGACGGTGACGTTTTCTTCCGCGAAGTACTCGAGCGTCTCCCGCGCGTCGGGACGCAGCGTCTGGTCGAGCACGACCAGCGCCACCGGTTCCAGCAGCCCCGGATGCTTTTCGACGGGCTCGCCCGGCCCCACCACCACGTCCGAGACGGTCACGGCGGACTTCGCCAGCAGCAGCACGCGAAGGCCGCCGCCCATCAGCTCCGCGGCACGATCCAGCGCCGCCGACCCGCCCGCGGCCAGGATGTCCGGCGCACCGAGCACCCACGCGCCGTGATCGCCGAACGTCGCACCCGCCCATTTCCGCGCCGAGGTGAACGGTGCCTTGTCGGTCGCCGCCCACCCCGGATCGGCGACGCCGGACTCGTCGAGGCTCTCGTTGATCGCCATCGTCGTGGCATTCGGCCTCTCCTCCAGCCGGCCCAACGCGGCGAGGACGTCGTGGACGGCCGCCACGCCGGCCCCGTCGTCAAGCAACTCCACGTCCCGCAGATGCATGCGGTTTTCCGTCAGCGTGCCCGTCTTGTCCACGCACACGACGTCGACCCGGGCCAACCCCTCGATCGCCGGCAACTCGTTGGTGAGCACCCGCCTGCGCCCAAGGCGGACGATGCCGATGGCGAAGGCGATGGACATCATCAGCACCAGGCCCTCGGGGACCATCGGCACCAGCGACGCCACCATCGCCAGCAGCGACTCCTTCAGGTCCTGCCCCGACCGGAACAGCTGCGTCCAGATCACCAGCGCACCGGTGGGGATGAGGATCCACGTGATCACCCGCAGGATCTTGTTGATCCCGCGCAGCAGCTCCGAATCCGTCAGCGTGAACTTGCTGGCCTCCGCCGCCAGCTGCGCCGCATACGCCTCCGCCCCCACCTTCAGCGCCTGCTGGGTGCCGCCGCCGGAAATGACGTGCGACCCCGAATACAGCGGATCGCCGACTTTCTTGTGCACCGGCTTCGACTCGCCGGTCAGCGGCGACTCGTCGACGTCGAGGTCGTCGACCGTGCGCGCCACCCCGTCGACGATGATCTGGTCGCCCGCCCCGAGCTCCACCAGATCGTCGACCACGATCTCCTCGCGGTCGATGTCGCGGGCCGGCCTGCCGTCGCGGATGACGAAGGGCCGGGCGCGCCCGACGATCGACAGCTTGTCCAGCGTCCGCTTCGCCCGCAGCTCCTGCACCACGCCCACGATCGAGTTGGCGATGATCAGCAAGCCGAAGGCGCCATTGACCCACGACCCCGTCCACAGGACGATCGCGAGCAGCACCGCGAGGATGGCGTTGATCCGCGTGAACACGTTCGCGCGGATGATGTCGGTGACCGTGCGCCCCGACGTCGGCGGCAAATGGTTGACCAGGCCGGCCCGGCGCCGCTGATCGACCTGCTCCGAGGTCAGGCCGCCGGGGCCGGTGGCGAAGGCACTGTCCAGGTCGGCGTCGCGTTCCCGGCGCATCACGTCCGCCGGCTACTTTCCGCGGAACACCGGGTCGCGCTTCTCCGCGCGCGCCCGGCCGGCCTCCGCGGCGTCCTCCGACGCCCAGACCCGCTCGTACAGCTCGCGCTGCTCCGGCTTCGGCGGCAGGTTCGTCTCGTCGTCGTTGAGCACCATCTTGTGGTACTCCAGGCTCATCGGCGCGAAGGACGCGATGCGCTCGGCGACCTCGCGGGTGACGTTGGAATCGCCCACGTAGGACGCCAGGCCGCAGGACTTCGCCTCCGACTGGTCGACCTGCTCGGCCGCCAGGAGGATGGTGCGGGCGCGGGCGCCGCCGACCAGCACGCGGGTGCGGCGGATGGTCCACGCGTCGACCGCGATGCCCAGCTTGACCGGCGGGATCATGAACCAGCCGCGCTCGCCGACGACCCGGAGGTCCGCGGCCATGGACAGCTGCATGCCGGCGCCGACCGCCGCGCCCTGCACGTCCGCGATGATGATGCGCGGGCACTCCTGCAGGGAGTGCAGCATGCGCGCCAGCTGCTCGTGGAAGTTGCCGTCGCTGTGCTGGCCCCCCAGATCGGCGCCGGCGCAGAACGCGCGGCCCTCGCCGCGGATGACGATGACCCGGCACTCCTCGCGGCCCGGCGCGGCGTCGACCGCGTCGGCGATGTCCGAGCAGACCCCGGCATTGAGCGAATTGCGCTTGTGATCGCGCTCGATGGTGATCGTGGTGATGGGGCCGTCGTGCTCGACGCGGATCTCGGAGGTCTCAGACATGGTCCCAAACCTACCGGCCCGGACGGACCACCGTTCACTCATCTCCGAAGAATCGGGGGTCGCCCCCGATCCGCGAATCCGGGTCGGCCAGGGAGGAGATCGCCGCCATCTGCGCGTCGGTGAGCTCGAAGCCGAGGACCCCAAGGTTTTCGGCCATGCGGCCCTCGTCGGCGGACTTCGGGATGGCCACCAGACCGCGCTGCAGATGCCACCGCAGCGTCACCTGCGCCGGGGTGCGCCCGACCTCGGCCGCCACCTGCGCGATCGGCCCGTCGCCGAACTTCTTGGCGCGGCCCAGCGGGGCCCAGCTTTGCGTGACGACGCCCCGGCGCCGGTCGTCCTCGACCTGCGCGTCCTGGGGCAACCCGGGGTGCAATTCGATCTGGTTGACGGCGGGGGCCTCCGGAAGCTCGTCGAGCACCTCGGAATAGAAATTCGCCACTCCGGCGGAGCGGGTCAGTCCTTCGTCGCGAAGCTTCATGATCTCGGAGTAACTCTCGCCGAACAGCCCCTGCTTCGGGCAGGGCCAGTGGACGAGCAGCAGGTCGACGTAATCGAGGCCGAGCTTGCGCAGCGACTCCTGCGCCGAGCGGCGCGTGTCGGCGGCGGCCTGGGCGTCGTTCCAGACCTTGGTGGTGACGAACAGTTCGTCACGGTCGACGAGCCCGTCGGAGACCGCGTCGGCGATGCCCTGCCCGACGCCGACTTCGTTGCCGTACAGCGATGCCGTGTCGATGTGCCGGTACCCGATCTCGATCGCATGGCGGACGCAGCGCCGCGCGGTCTCGTCGTCCATGCGCCACGTGCCCAGTCCGATCTGGGGAATGGTGTTTCCGTCGTTCAGGGTGAGGGAGGGAATGGTGCCCGCAAAATCGTCATTGGCCATGCCTCTTTTGTACTCCCGTCCCGGCGGACGGGCCATGGGCACGACCTCATTCTCCGTTGCACTCGTCTCGGCGCGTTACTTCTCGGCGTCCTCGTCCTGCATGTCTTCGGCCACCTGCTCCGCGTCGGCCGAGCCGCCGTGGACGTCGGCGCCCGCCGCAGCCTGTGCCCCCGCGGGCATCGCCGCAAGCTCGACCGTCTTGATCTCCTCCGCCGGTTCGACCGCCGGCTTCGCCCCGCCGTGCAGCTCCGGGTACCAGAAGCGCTCGGGGTCGGCGAGCGCCCAGTCCTCCGCCCAGGCGTGGAATCGGGTGCCCGTGAGCAGCTCGCCCGGTTCGAGCCAGTTGTACAGCTCCGCGTAAGTCTCGGCGTACTCGTCGGAAGTGCGGCGGAACAGCATCGACGGCGAGAGCTGATCGAAATTCTCCAGGCCCATCGAAGCGAGCATTCCCACGGCCTCCTGCACGGTGGCGTCGTGGAAGTTGCGCACGCGGTTGGCCTTGTCGTCGACGTCGACGGCCTTCCACCGCTTCGGGTTCTGCGTGGCCACGCCGACCGGGCATTCGTTGGTGTGGCACAGCTGCGACTGGATGCAGCCGGTGGCCATCATCATGCCGCGGGCCGAGGCCATGAAGTCCGCGCCCTGGCACATGCGCTTGACGATGTCGAAGCCGGTGACGATCTTGCCCGTCGCGCCGATCTTCACCCGGTCGCGCAGGCCCGCGCCGACGAGCGCGTTGTGCACGAGAACCAGGCCATCGGTCAACGGCATGCCCACGCGGTCCGAGTATTCGAGCGGGGCGGCGCCGGTGCCGCCCTCGGCGCCGTCCACGACGATGAAGTCCGGGGTGATGTCCTCTTCGACCATCGCCTTGCAGACGGCGAGGAACTCGATGCGCGAGCCGGCGCAGATCTTGAATCCGACGGGCTTGCCGCCGCTGAGCTCGCGCATGACCCCCATGAACCGCACCAGCTCGCGCGGGGTGGAGTAGACGCGATGGAACGGCGGGCTGACCACGCCTTCCCCGACGGGCACGCCGCGGGTCTTCGCGATGATCTCGTCGACCTTGTCGCCGGGCAGCATGCCGCCCAGGCCGGGCTTCGCGCCCTGGCTGATCTTCAGGTAGGTCGCCTTGACCTGCGGCAGCGCGGCCCGTTCGCGGAAACGGTCGGGGTCGAAGTCGCCGTCGGCCGTGCGGCAGCCGAAGTAACCGGAACCGATCTCCCAGAACAAGTCGGCGCCGTATTCCAGGTGGTACGGGGAAATGGAGCCTTCGCCGGTGTCGTGGATGAAGCCGCCCATCGCCGCGCCCTTGTTCATGGCGCGCACCGCGTTCGGCGACAGCGCGCCGAAACTCATGGCGGCGACGTTGAAGATGGACACGTCGTAGGGCTGCGTGCACCCGGGGCCGCCCAGATGCACGCGCGGATTGGCGTTCACCGAGCGCGAGGGCGCCATGGAATGCGGGATGTACTCGTAGCCGGGCTCGGTGATCTTGCGCTCGGTGCCGAAGGACTTCTTCGAGCCCAGGCCCTTGGCGCGCTCGTAGATCACGGAGCGGGTGTCCCGGTCGAACGGGGTGCCGTCGAAGTTGCGCTCGATGAAGTACTGCTGGGTCTCCGGCCGGATGGACTCCAGGATGTACCGCGCGTGCCCGAGGATCGGGTAGATCCGCAGCAGCGTGTGCTTCTTCTGGATGAGCACGTCGTAGACCGCGACCAGGTCGAGGAAGACGAACACCGCCAACAGCACGCCCCACCATGGGCTGACGAAGACGGTCAGGGCCAACGCGATGACGTTGGCGATGAACAGGATCCCGAGAATCGTTGGCCGAGTGATCACGTTTTCCAGGGTACGTGCGTTCCTTCGACCAGGCAGTTTCGTCATCTACTGCATCCATTTCGTTGCACCGGTTGACAGGTTGTTGGGTTTTCACAACACTTGGTGTCATGAGCCCAGTGAAACGGGGTCCGCAGCGGCCCATCTTCAACCGATTGGCGGTCCTGCGCGCCGAACGCGGGCTCAGCCGCGCGCAGCTCGCGCAGGCCGTCGAGGTCAACCACCAGACGATCGGGGCGCTCGAGCGCGGGGACCACTACCCCAGCCTCGATCTGGCGTTCCGCCTCTGCGAGGTGTTCGGCCTGCCGGTGGAGGCGGTGTTCTCCCGCGAGGAGTTCACCCCGATGTCGGCGGCGCTGTACGCGGCGCAGGTGCAGAACCCGAACCAGAATCCGACCCCGAACCCGAGCCACGAGGAGAAGCGATGAACCACACGCCCCCGACCGAGTCCGGGATCGGCGCGACCGATCGAGCCGCGCAGCGCAGTTTCCTCGAGCGCTGGCAGGCCCGGCGCGAACGGAAGTTCCTGGAGCGCCGCGAGATCACGTCCAACTGGTTCCCGAAGCTGCGCAACCGCGCCGCCCGCCGCAAGCTGGTGGTCGCGTACCTGGCCACCATCGCGGCGTTGCTCGTCGCCGGGGTCATGCTGACCTTCGCGATCATCGGCGACGGAGGTTCCGTGTGGTGGGGCGTGCCGTGGATGGTCTTCACGGTGGCGCTCGTGATCACGTGGACGACGCTGGTGATCGTCACCGACAACATCGACGGCGCCCCGATGTCCGTGCTCGACGAGTACGAGCGGGCCCGCGTCGAAGGGCTGCGCAGCTTCGCGTACCAGTGCTTCACCTGGTTCGGAATGGTGTTCAGCATCGGCCTCGTCTTCTTCGGGACCTGGGTCGGCTCGAACGAGCCCGACTGGGCCGCGGACGTCCCGTATCTGACGGGGATGCTGTTCCTCATCCCCTTCCTGGTGATTCTCTCGCTGCCCACCGCGATCATCGCGTGGACGATGCCGGATGACTGAACGGCCCCGCTCACCCCATACGACTCGATCAACCCAAAAAATCACAGCGTTTTCGCAATCAACCGATGACCGACCAGAAAGGATGGCGACCATGGCGGGACAGCCCCTGATCATCGACGGCCTCCGGAAATCCTATGGGGACCTCAAGGTCCTCGACGGCATGAGCTTCACCGTCCGCCCGGGCGAGATCTACGGATTCGTCGGGGCCAACGGCGCCGGCAAGACCACGACCATGCGCATCGCGCTGGGCGTGCTGACCACGGACGGAGGCGAGGTCCGCCTCGGCGACGTGCCGCTGGACGACACTTCGCGCCGCACCATCGGCTACATGCCGGAGGAGCGCGGGCTGTACCCGAAGGAGAAGGTCCTCGACCAGCTCATCTACTTCGCGCGCCTGCACGGCATGGACGCGGCGACGGCGAAGGACCGCGCCGAGTCCCTGCTGGCGACCCTGAACCTCACCGAGCGCGGCGGCGACAAGGTCGACACCCTGTCGCTGGGCAACCAGCAGCGCGTGCAGCTGGCGGCGGCGCTGGTCCACGATCCGGAGGTCCTCGTCCTCGACGAGCCGTTCTCCGGCCTCGATCCCATCGCCGTCGGCGTGATGTCGCGGGTGCTGCGCGAGCGCGCGGACCGGGGCATCCCCGTGGTGTTCTCCTCGCACCAGCTCGATCTGGTGGAGCGCCTGTGCGATCGCGTGGGCATCATCCGCGACGGCCGCATGCTCGCCGAGGGCACCGTCGACGAGCTGCGCACCGCGGGCCCGCGCCTGTTGGCCGTGGAGGTCCCCTCGGCGCCGGCGGGTTGGGCGGATTCCGTCCCCGGCGTCGCGTCGTCCGAGGTCGACGCGCAGGGCCGCACCGTTTTCACGCTTGACGACGACGCTCCCGCCGACACCGACCAGCGCCTTCTTGATCTGGCGCGCACCCACGGCCCCGTGCATTCCTTCGGGCCCGTCCACATTCCGTTGACCGAGCTGTACCAGGAGGTCGTCCAGTCATGAGCACGCCCATCAAGGATTCCACCCGCTCCGGCGGCCCCCGCGGCGCCGGTTCCACGACCGCGTCCGGCTACCGCGCCTCCACCGCCATCGGTTTGGTGACCAAGCGCGAGCTGCGCGAGAACCTGATGAAGAAGGGCTCGGTCGTCACCCTGATCCTCGGCATCGTCCTGGCCGTCGGCGGCGTGCTGCTCACGGCCTACCTGACCCGCGACGACGGGGAAGCCACCGAGCCGACGCGCATCGCCGTCGTCGGCGAGGCCCCCTTCGCCGATTCCCTGGCCGACGCGCCGGAGGGCACGCTGCCCACCCCGATCGAAACGCTGCCCGCCGCCGACGAGGACGCGGCCCGCGCCATGATCGACGACGAGTCCGCCGACGCCGCGCTCGTGCCGGCCGACGGTGCGACCGCGAACGAGTGGACGCTGCTGCAGAACGGCACGCCGGACACGCTCGTCGTCACGCTCAACTCCGCGCTCGCCGCCCAGCTGCAGGCCGACGCCATCGCCGCCCAGGGCGGGGACCCGGCGGCCGTCGCGGCGGCGGCCGGGCAGGGCTCGGTGACGTCGCAAAGCACGCAGGACATCGACTTCGCGGCGCTCATCGTCGTCGGCGTCGGCGTCATGGTGATGATCACCGCCATCATGATGTTCGGCGGTTCGGTGGCCAGCTCGGTCATCGAGGAGAAGTCGTCGCGCGTCGTGGAGATCATGCTCGCCACGATCCGCCCGCTGCACCTGCTCGCCGGCAAGATCCTCGGCGCGGGCCTGGCCGGCGCGATCATGATGGCCGCGATCGTCGCCGCCGCGTCGGTGACCATCATCGCCACGGGCCTGGCCGCGGACTTCGACATCCCGTGGCTCGCCGTGGCCACGCTGATCCCGTTCTTCATCCTCGGCTACCTGCTCTTCGCCGCCCTGTACGCGACGGCCGGTTCGCTGGTCAGCCGCATGGAGGACTTCGGCGCGGCGCAGATGCCGGTGCTCATCCTGTCCTTCGTGGCCATCTACGTCCCGGCCTTCGGCTGGTCGCAGCTGGACTCGACGTTCATGCAGGTCGCCGCGTGGATCCCGCCGGCGTCGGTGACCACCGCCCCGCTGCAGTACGCCATGGGCAACTTCAGCGGCCTGCAGCTGCTCGGCTCGGGCGCCGTGCTCGCCGCGTCCTGCGTGATCATGCTGCTGCTCGCCGCGAAGATCTACCCGCGCAACGTACTGCGCACCGGTTCCCGCGTCACCTGGATGCAGGCGCTGAAGGGCTAGCCGCGCCCTCCCCGCGCCCGCACGCGCCGAAGGCCCCGCCCCACCATCGTTCGGTGGTGGGCGGGGCCTTCGCTTTTCGACGGCGCCGGCGCCTAACCCCGTCGGCCGGTGCCCGCGAATTCCCGGACCTGCGCCGCCGAGCCGTACGAGGCCTGCGCCCCGGCGCCACCGGCCGCGTAGGCCGACACGGCCGCCGCGACGCGGGCGGCGTCGCGGACCCCGAGACCGGAGGCCAGGCCCGCCATGAGGCTGCCCATGTACGAGTCGCCGCAGCCGGTGGTGTCGACGACATCGACGGGCAACGGCTCGACGAGGGTCGCGGTGACGGAACGTTCGCCGGTCTCCTCCGCACCGGTCTCCACCACGACCGATCCCGCACCGCCGAGGGTGACCACGGCGGTGCGGATGTCGTGCTTGGCGGCCAACGCCGTCGCCGCGTCCGACCAGTCGCCGGATTCGGCGCCTTCCTCCACCGCGGCCGATCCCACGAGGACGGCGAGCTCGTGCTCGTTGACGATGAGCACGTCGACCAGCTCCAGCAGGTCCGCCGGCACGTCGCGCACCGGCGACAGGTTGAACACCACGGTCACCCCGGCGTCTCGGGCGATGCGCGCGGCCTCGACGACGGCGTCGTCGGCGACCTCCAGGCACAGGCCCAGCACCCCGGCGGCCCGGATGGCATCGCCCCGGTCGCGGACGAAGCCCGCGTCGACGGTGCCGTTGGCGCCGGCGGAAATGACGATGCAGTTCTCCGCCTCATCGTCGACCAGGATCATCGCCGTGCCGGTGGCCTCCGCCGCCTCGGCCAGGTGGGACACGTCCACGCCGGCGTCGACGAGGGAATCGCGCAGCAGCGCGCCATTGGGGTCCGCGCCGACTGCGCCGAGGAACGTCGCCGCCACGCCGAGCCGCCCGACGGTCGCCGCCTGATTCGCGGATTTCCCGCCCGGCAGCACCTCCAACGGGCCGCCGGCGATGGTCTCCCCCGGCTTCGGCAGCGACGCCACCCGAACGGTCAGATCGGCGTTGGCCGAACCCATCACGCAGACCTTCCCCGGGGAGGACGCCAGGACGTCGAAAAGCGGATCGAGATCAGGCACGGCCTGCCACCGACCCGATGCGGGACATGAACTCCGACAGGAAGCGCTCGACGTCGACCCCGACCGCCACCTTGACGTTCTTCACCGGGTCGTTGAGGCGGACCTCGTCGCCGATGGTGCGGCCGCGGGTCTCGCCGTCGACGTCGACCTTCATGTTGTGCTCGATGACCGTCACCAGCGACGGATCGACCGCGACGCCGACCGCGAGCGGGTCGTGCAGGCCGCAGCCGCCCAGATGCGGGGCCGTGGTGTCGTAGGCCTTGATGTAGTAGTCCGTCATGTCGGCCAGCACGCGGCCGGCGTCGGTGCCCAGCTCGCGCCACTGCTTCGTCTCGTCGTAGGTCAGCAGCGTCTGCAGGGTGACGTCGAGGCCGATCATGGTCACGTCGGCGCCGGAGCGGAAGAGCTTGTCTGCGGCCTCCGGATCCTGGTTGATGTTCGCCTCCGCCCACGGGCGCACGTTGCCCGGCACCGTCAGCGCACCGCCCATGATGACGATGCGCGCGTTGGCGGCGAACTCCGGGTCGCGGTCGATGGCCGCGGCCAGGTTCGTCATCGGGCCCGTGGCCACGATGACCAGATCATCGCCGTGCTCCCGGACCGAATCCACCAGGAAATCGACCGCACCACGGTCGTCGACCGCGCGCTCCGACGCGGGCAGGTCCACCTCGCCGATGCCGTTGGCACCGTGGATGAACGCCGAAATCTCCAGGACCTCGAACCCGTCCTTCGCCGAGGCGTGCGGCTCACCGTGGAAGACGGGCACGTCCGCCCGTCCGAACAGGTCGAGCAGCGCCAGGTTGTTGGCGACGCCGTCCTTCATGAGCACGTTGCCGTACGTGCCGGTGACGCCGATGAGCTCCAGTTCCGGCGAGCCGAGCGCGTAGGCCAGCGCCAACGCGTCGTCGATTCCGGTGTCGAGGTCGAGGATGGTCTTCATCGCCGGGTGATTCTCCGTTTCGGCGCCCGTCGCCAGCTGCGGCCAGGTCGCCGGGCGCCTTCGACGCGCGACCGTGGCCCGAACATTTACCCCATTATCCAGGTTTCCCGGATCCGGGTTCCCGAGGGCGGCGCAGCTCACCCGGGGCGTGCGCGGGACCGGCACGAAGACCGCAGCCTTGGCATAACCTGGAGACATGTCACGAACGAGCGCGCGCGAACTCATCGATTCCGTCATTGACCGGGGCACTTACCTCAGCTGGGACACCCCGCCGGACTACGGCGACATCGGCGCCGACTACGCCGTCACGCTGGAGCGGGCTCGCGAGAAGTCGGGGGTCGACGAGGCCGTGCTCACCGGCGAAGGCGAAGTGGGCGGCCGCCGAGTCGCGGTAATCTGCTCGGAGTTCTCCTTCTTGGCCGGCTCCATCGGCGCGGCCACCGCCCGCCGGATCATCCGGGGCATCGAGCGCGCGACCGCCGAACGGCTGCCGCTGCTGCTGTCGCCGACCTCCGGCGGCACGCGCATGCAGGAGGGCACCCCGGCGTTCGCGATGATGGTGTCCATCACCACCGCCGTCGCCCGCCACAAGGACGCGCACCTGCCCTTCCTCGTGTACCTGCGCAACCCCACGACCGGCGGCGTCATGGCGTCGTGGGGATCCTCCGGGCACTTCACGTTCGCCGAGCCTGGCGCCTTACTCGGCTTCCTCGGTCCCCGCGTCGTCGAGCTGACCACCGGCACCGGCATCCCCGAGGGCGTGCAGACCGCCGAGAACCTCTTCGAGCGCGGCATCATCGACGGCGTCATCTCGCCCGAGGGCCTGCGCGGTTCCGTCCGCCGCACCGTCGACGTGCTCATGCCGGACGTCGACACCGCCGAACCGGCCCCGCCGCCCAACGCCGTCCCCGACGGCCGCAGCGCCTGGGAGTCGATCCTGCGCACCCGGGAGCCCTCGCGGCCGGGCGGCGGCGACATCCTCGCCGCCCTCGAGGACCGCTCCGTGCCGTTGTCCGGCACCGGCGACGGGGAGAGCGACCGTGCCGTGCGGGCCGTGCTGGCCCGCATCGTCGGCCGCCCCGTCATCCTCGTGGTGCAGGACCGCCACCAGCAGCCGCCGCTGGGCCCCGACCCGATGGGCCCGGGTTCGCTGCGGTTCGCCCAGCGGGCGATCCGGCTGGCCGAAAGCCTGCGGATCCCCCTGGTCACCGTCATCGACACCGCGGGCGCCGAGCTCACGAAGGACGCCGAGGAGAACGCCATGGCGGGCGAGATCGCCCGGACCCTCACCGCGCTTCTCGACGTCCGCGTCCCCACCGTGTCCGTGATCCTCGGCCAGGGCTGCGGCGGCGGCGCGCTGGCCATGTTGCCCGCGGACCGTGCCCTGGCCATGCACGACGCGTGGCTGTCGCCGCTTCCCCCCGAGGGCGCGTCGGCCATCATCCACCGCGACACCGAGCACGCCCCCGAGATGATGGAGGCCCAGGGCGTGGCCGCGGAAGCGCTTCTCGACGCCGGCGTGGTCGACGAACTCATCGCGGAACCGGATGACGGCGCGGACTTGGTCGACCGGGTCCTCGGTGCCATCGGCCATGCCCTGTGGACGCTGGAGACGGATCCGGAGCGCGTCGGCCGCGAGCAGCGTTTCGCCCACTACCGGGAGTTCGCGCTCGGCACGTAGCGCTCGTCGAGCCGCGCGCGGGAAGCAGCGCACGCGAAAAAAAAGGGGCCGGCCGACGGAAGTTCCGTCGGCCGGCCCCTTGCGATTGCCGGGGACCGTCTACTTGACGTCGAGCAGGTCGATGACGAAGACCAGGGTCTTGCCGGACAGGAAGTGGCCCGCGCCGGCGGGGCCGTAGGCCTTCTCCGGCGGGCAGATCAGCTCGCGGCGGCCGCCGACCTTCATGCCGGGGATGCCCTCCTGCCAACCGGCGATGAGGCCGTTGAGCGGGAACTCGATGGACTGGCCGCGGTTCCACGACGAGTCGAACTCGTCGCCGGTCTCGAATTCGACGCCCACGTAGTGGACCTCGACGCGGGCGCCGGGGGTGGCCTCCGCGCCGTCGCCGACGGTGATGTCGTTGATGACCAGATCGGTGGGGGCCGGGCCGGACTTGGCGCCGAGTTCGGGCTTCGTCATGGTGAATCTCCTCGTGTGGTCGCATCCGGATGCGGGGCATCCGCATGCACTGCGTCGGATGGTTTCTTCCCGCGAAGTCTAATGCACTCTCGCCCCGCGGTGGGCGACCCTCCCGACGACGACGCCCCGCCCGGCCATGTGGCCGGACGGGGCGTTGACGCCGTGGCGGGGACTCTTAGCGGTCCTCGCGGGCCGGGAAGTCGCGCTCGTTCTCGCCGGTGTAGATCTGGCGGGGACGGTTGATCTTCGAGGCCGGGTCGGTGACCTGCTCGTTGAAGTGGGCGATCCAGCCCGGCAGGCGGCCGATGGCGAACAGGACGGTGAAGAAGTCCGTGGGGAAGCCCATGGCGCGGTAGATCAGGCCGGTGTAGAAGTCGACGTTCGGGTAGAGCTTGCGCTGCACGAAGTAGTCGTCGGCCAGCGCGATCTCCTCGAGCTTCATGGCCAGATCCAGCAGCTCGTCGCCGCCGAGGTGCTCCAGCACCTCGTGGGCCGTCTTCTTGGCGATGGCGGCGCGCGGGTCGTAGGACTTGTACACGCGGTGGCCGAAGCCCATCAGGCGGACGCCCGGCTCCTTGTTCTTGACGCGGTTCATGAAGTCGGTCGCGTCGCCGTCGTGGTTGTTCTTGATGTCCTCGAGCATCTCCAGGACGGCCTGGTTGGCGCCGCCGTGCAGCGGGCCGGACAGGGCGTTGATGCCGGCCGCGATGGAGACGAACATGTTGGCGCCGGAGGAGGCGACCATGCGCACCGTCGAGGTGGAGCAGTTCTGCTCGTGATCGGCGTGGAGGATGAGGAGCTTGTCGAGCGCGTCGACGAGCACCGGGTCGACCTCGTACTTCTCGGACGGGAAGCCGAACATCATGCGCATGAAGTTCTCGCGCGCGTTCAGCGAGTTGTCCGGGTACAGGTACGGCTGGCCCTTGGAGGCGCGGTAGGCGTACGCGGCCAGCATGGGCACCTTCGCCATCAGGCGGGCGGTGGCCAGCTCGCGCTGCTCCGGGTTCGAGGGGTCCAGCTCATCCTGGTAGTAGGCCGACAGGATGTTGACCGAGGAGGCGAGGGTGGCCATCGGGTGCGCGCCGCGCGGGAAGATGGAGAAGGCCTTCTTGAAGTCCTCGTCCAGCAGGGTGTGATGGCGGATGTCGTAGTTGAACTTCTCCAGCTGCTCCTTGGTGGGGAGCTCGCCGTTGATCAGCATGTAGGAGACCTCGTTGAACGTGGCCTTCTCGGCCAGCTGCTCAATCGGGTAGCCACGGTGGCGGAGAATGCCCGCGCCGCCGTCGATGTAGGTGATCGCGGACGTCGTCGAACCCGTGGCGGTGTAGCCGGGGTCGAACGTGGTCAGACCGGTCTCCGCGAGCAGCTTGCCGATCGCGATGCCGTCGTTGCCCTCGGTGGCCTTGACGATGTCCATCTCGAACTCGCCACCCGGGTAGTGGAGCACGGCCTTGTTGTTCTCAGTAGCCACAACTTCCCTTTCGCTGAAAATGTGTCGTTCAGGCAATCCGGCGTTGTCTCGCCGGCCACGGCCCACACTATCCGCGCGCCCCTCGGGACGCGCGGACGGTGCCCGGTGTTGATCGGCGGGCAACATCTTCGCCCGCTTCACACCAGGACCCGGCCGAGCCATACTCAACCGCCAGCAGTGGATTGCGACACACTCTAGCAAAGAATGTGAGGGCGACAACACCCTTACCCCCGCAGTTCTGTGCCCACGGAAGCATGGCGGCCAGCATATAGAACTTGCTTTCATGGGGCAACAACACGTTTAGCCAGGTCAACCCACAGTTATCCCCCATTCCCGCCACGACGGGCACGTTCCGCCCCGCAACCGCCCGCCCCACGTGCCCTCCACCTCCCCCTTTGGGGAGAAAAGCA
>DGYMI06202__coassemble_1011_pt1 | contig 35823 bp, 28 predicted proteins | sample DGYMI06202__metabat2_high_PE_017 | metagenome-assembled genome bin DGYMI06202
CCCTTGACGTACGGGGTCAGCAGGTCGATGACCTTGATGCCCGTCTCCAGGATCTCGGTCTTGCCCTCGAGCTGGTCGAAGGCCGGCGGCTCGCGGTGGATGCCCCACTGCTCGCCGTCGCGACCCAGGCCCGGCTCGTCCAGGCAGTCGCCCAGCGCGTTGAAGACGTGGCCCTTGACGACGTCGCCGACGGGAACCGAAATCGGCTTGCCCGTGTCGGTGACGTCCGCGCCGCGGACGAGGCCGTCGGTCGGGGCCATGGCGATGGTGCGCACCAGGTTGTCGCCCAGGTGCTGCGCCGTCTCGAGGACGATGGTCTTGGCGACCGACGGAAGGGTAACTTCCACGGTCAGCGCGTTGTACAGTGCCGGGAGCTCGTTACGCGGGAACTCCACGTCGACGACGGCACCGATGACACGCACGATGCGGCCGACGGCCGTCGCGGTGTTCTGCTCATTGAGAGCTGTGCTCATATCTAGTCACTTTCTCCGCTGTCGTCGAGCGCACCGGCGCCACCGACGATCTCTGTGATTTCCTGGGTGATCTGCGCCTGACGGGCCTGGTTGGCCACGCGCGAGAGGTCCTTGACCAGCTCGGTCGCGTTGTCGGTCGCCGACTTCATGGCGTTGCGTCGCGCCGCGGACTCGGAGGCCGCAGCCTCGAGCATCAGGGCGAACAGGCTCTTCGACACGTACTGCGGCAGCAGCGCCGTCAGCAGCGTGTCGGCATCCGGCTCAAATTCGTAATCCGGGTGCAGGGCCGCGTCGCCGTCGGAAAGCATTCCGTCGCCCAGTTCCATCTCCTCGGTCTCGATGACCGGCTCGATGGGCAGCATCTGGTGCGCCCGCGGAATCTGGGACAGCATCGACACGAACTCCGTGTAGACCACGTGAACCTGGTCGAAGCCCTGGATGCCCTCCCCCTCGGACACGCGAAGGCCCTTGCGGTACTTCGCCTCGCCCTCGGAGGTCGCCTCGAAGCCGTCGATCAGGTGACGACGGACGTCGTGGGTCAGGTCGTAGTCCGGATCCTGGGAGAAGCCCTCCCAGGTGCCGGCCATCGGCATCTCGCGGAAATCGTAGTAATCGATGCCCTTGCGGCCGGTGACGTAGGTTACGGTCTCGTAGCCCTCGTCGGCCAGCGTCGCACGGAGCTCCGCGGCCTTCTTGAGCACGTTGTGGTTGTAACCGCCGCACATGCCGCGATCGGACGTCACCACGAGAATAGCGGCACGGTTGGCGCCTTCGCGCTCGCGCAGCATCGGGTGATCAAGCGAGGAAGCCGAGGCGAGGCGTCCGATGACGCTCTCGATCTCGTCGGCGTAGGGCTGGGAGTCGGCCACTCGACGCTGCGCCTTGGTGATGCGCGACGTCGCGATGAGCTCCTGTGCCTTGGTGATCTTCTTCGTCGAGTTCACCGACTTGATTCGGTCTCGCAATTCACGAAGATTCGCCATGTTCTAACGCCTCCCTTCTTTTTCGATAACGGTCATCGCAAACACGCCCCGACTACTTCGCGGCGGACTTGCGGGAGACCGAGATCTGCTGCTTGGTCTGCTCGCCGTCGGCGAGGGGCTCCGCGGGAGCCTCCTTGGCGACCGGCGCGCCCTCCGAGGTCTGGAAGCCCTTCTTGAACTCGTCGACGGACGCCTTCAGGGCGGACTTCGACTCGTCGGTGAACGGCTTGCCACCGTCGATCTGCTCGAAAACGGCCTCGTTGTTGGAGTACAGGTACTCCATCAGCTCGGTCTCGAAGCGACGGACGTCGTCGACCGGGACATCGTCGAACTCGCCCTCGCCGGCCAGGTAGATCGAGGTCATCTGGTACTCGACCGACTGCGGCTTGTTCTCCTGCTGCTTCAGCAGCTCGACCAGTCGCTGGCCGCGCTCGAGCTGACGCTTGGAGGCGTCGTCGAGGTCGGACGCGAACATGGCGAAAGCCTCGAGGTCGCGGTAGGACGCGAGGTCCAGACGCAGGTTGCCGGAGACCTTCTTCATGCCCTTGGTCTGGGCGGCGCCGCCGACTCGGGAAACCGAGACACCGACGTTGATGGCCGGGCGAACACCCTGGTTGAACAGGTCCGACTCCAGGAAGACCTGACCGTCGGTGATCGAGATCACGTTGGTCGGGATGAACGCGGAGACGTCGTTGGCCTTGGTCTCGATGATCGGCAGGGCGGTCAGCGAACCGGCGCCCATGTCGTCGGACAGCTTCGCCGCGCGCTCCAGCAGACGGGAGTGGAGGTAGAAGACGTCACCCGGGTACGCCTCGCGTCCCGGCGGACGACGCAGCAGCAGGGAGATGGCACGGTAGGCCTCGGCCTGCTTGGTCAGGTCATCGTAAATGACCAGGACGTGCTTGCCCTGGTACATCCAGTGCTGGCCCAGGGCGGCACCCGCGAAGGGGGCCAGCCACTTGAAGCCGGCGGCATCGGAGGCCGGGGCGGCCACGATGGTGGTGTAGTCGAGCGCGCCGTGATCCTCGAGGGTCTTGCGCACGCCGGCGATGGTCGAGCCCTTCTGGCCGATCGCGACGTAGATGCAGCGCACCTGCTTCGTCGGATCGCCGGACTCCCAGTTCGCCTTCTGGTTGAGGATGGTGTCCAGGCAGACCGCGGTCTTGCCGGTCTTACGGTCACCAATGATCAGCTGGCGCTGACCACGGCCGATCGGGGTCATCGCGTCGATGGCCTTGATGCCGGTGGCCATCGGCTCCTCGACCGGCTGACGCTGCAGCACGGACGGGGCCTGGAGCTCCAGGACGCGGTCCTCTTCGGCCTCGATGTCGCCCAGGCCGTCGATCGGCTGGCCCAGGGGGTTGATAACGCGGCCGAGGAACTTGTCCCCGACCGGGATGGACAGGACATCGCCCGTCCGCTTGACCTCGTCGCCCTCGGCGAGCGACTCGAAGTTGCCCAGCACCACGACGCCGACCTTGTCGGTGTCGAGGTTCTGCGCGACGCCGATGACGCCGCCCGGGAACTCGAGAAGCTCGTTGGTCATGACCGACGGCATACCCGCAACCTGCGCAATGCCATCAGCAGCACTGATGACCACGCCGACCTCCTCGCGGGAGGCCTCCGGGGAGTAGCTCGAGGTGTAATTCGCAATCGCGCTACGGATCTCGTCGGAGGAGATCGTCAGCTCCGCCATGTTCTTCCTGCTCTCGGTAATTTCGCTTCCAGTGATTTTCGTTCGAACCATCCGTCAGCCGAGGCCAACGCGGAGCTTTTCGAGCTTCCTCGAAAGGCTGCCGTCGATGACCTCATCGCCGACCCGGATGACCAGTCCACCGAGGATCGAGGGATCGATCTCGGTGTGGATGGACATCTCTTCGCCGTACACTCGGCCGAGCTTGTCCGCCAGCGCACGCTGCTGCTCCGGAGAGATAGCGGTTGCACTGGTCACACGGGCGACGGTGCGATTCCGGAGGCCGGCGGCAAGCCGGGACAGGGAGTCGATGTCGTCCGCGGGGCGCTTCTCGGGGCGCCCGACGGCCTGCAGCGCCAACGCCTCGGTCACCGAAGTGGCCTTGCCGTACAGCACGGAGGCCAGGAGACCCCTCTTCGCCTCGGGGGTCGCGGCCTTATCCGCCAACAGCTGCTCGAGCTGCGGCTCGTTCATGAGGATGCTGCCCAAACGGAACAGCTCGTCCTCGACCGTTTCCAGCTGACCCTGGCCCTCGGCGGAGCGCAACAGGGCGCGACGGCCCAGCTCCACCAGGCCCGCGCGGAATTCGCGCGAGTTCGACCAGGTCTGCGCGGCGGCGTCGGAGATGACCTTGAGGGTCGTCTCGGACACCTTGCCAGCGAACAGGCTCCGGACGAGTCCGGAGCGCTGCTCCGCCGCCACCGACTGATCGGCGACGGCGACACGCAGGCCGCGGTCGGAGTCGAGGGTTTCGACGACGTCGAAAAGCTCGGAGCCGGTCTGGGCCGCGTTCGCGACGGAGACGGTGGCACCGCCGACGGCGGCGTCCAGCTCCGTGCGGAGCTGCGCCAAAGATTCGCGGCTAGCTGCGTGCATGTCGCCTACTTTCCGGCCGGGGCCACGGTGTCAAGGTTGCTGAGGAAGCGATCGATCGTTCCCGACGTCTTGACGTCGTCGGAAAGCTGCTCGCCGAGCAGACGCTCCGCGAGGTTGATCGAGTTCTGCCCCATCTCCTTGCGAAGCTCGGCGACGACCTGCTCACGCTGGGCCGCCAGCTGCTTCTCACCGGACTCGATGATTCGTGCGCTCTCGTCGTTGGCCTTCGAAGTCGCCTCGGCGATGATCTTCTGACCCTGAACTCGGGCCTCATCGCGGATCTTGGCGGCTTCGGTGCGGGCCTCGGCGAGCTGGCTGTTGTACTTCTCGAGAGCGGCCTTGGCCTCGGCCTGTGCGGCCTCGGCACGCTCGATGCCGCCCTCAATCCGGTCCTCCCGCTCGGTCAGGACCTCCTGGAACTTCGGAAGCACGAGCTTCCAGAAAAGCACCAGGATGACAATGAGCGGGACAATGGACCAGACGATGTCATAGGACTTGGGCAGCAGGGGGTTGATCTGCTCCTCGAGAGGAAGTGCCTCCCCCGCCGCCAAATGGTAAATGAAATCCGTCATGGTTCAGTGTTCTCCGCTTAGTTGAGGTCCGGACTTAGAAAACGAAGCCGGCGACCAGGCCGATGAGGGCGAGCGCCTCGGTGAAGGCAATGCCCAGGAACATGGTGGTGCGGAGCTGGCCGGCCATCTCGGGCTGGCGAGCCATGCCCTCGACGGTCTTGCCGGCGACGATGCCGATGCCCAGGCCCGGGCCCAGGGTCGACAGGCCGTAGCCGATGGTCTTCAGGCCAGCGTTGGTGTCGACGGCGGCGACAGTGTCCTGGGCGGAGAGGATGACGTCGTTCATTATGAACCGTTCCCTTTCTGAGGAGTCCCGGGCTTTGGAGTCGTAGTTGATGCCCGGGCGAGGTCAAATGGGTCGTGCTATGAAATTGGGCCCGATGCCGGGTTGACCCGGCGGCGGGCTTGCTAGTGCTCGTCTGCGTGCAGCGACAGTTCGATGTAGACGGCGGTCAGCAGGGCGAAGATGTACGCCTGCAGGAAGATCACCAGAAGCTCGAACAGCGTGAACAGAATCGAGGCGATGAGGGTCAAGCCGGACAGGGCCGTCCAACCGTCCATCTGCCAGAAGAAGAAGTTCGTGGCACCGAACAGGAGGACCAGGACCATGTGACCGGCCAGCATGTTGGCCATCAGACGGATGGTCAGCGTGGCCGGGCGCAGAACGAAGGTGGAGAAGATCTCGATGGGCACCACGATGAGGTGGAGCACCGGGGGCAGGTTCGGAATGACCACCGACGACTTCACGTACTTGAAGAAGCCGTACTTCTTCGAGCCCGCGTAGATGAAGGCGATGTAGGCGAACACTGCGAGGACCAGCGGCATGCCGATTCGCGCGTTGGGCGAAATGTTCATGCCCGGAATGATGGCCGCGAGGTTCATCGAAATGACCAGGAAGAAGATGGTGGCCAGGACCGGCAGGAACCGGCGGCCTTCCTTCTTGCCCAGAATCTCCTCCGCGACATGAATCCGGACGAAGTCCATCATCATCTCGGCGACATTCTGCAGTCCAGTCGGCACCAGCTTCGGACGCCGGAAGGCGATCACGAAGAAAATGCCGACGATCACGGCCATGAGCAGACGAACGACCATCAGGCGGTCCATGGCGAACCAGTCGCCGGCACCACCAATGATGAAGTCGTTGTACAGCTCACCCGGGAAGTACTCCTCCTGCAAGTTGGGTGCGTGGAACTCACCCTTCATCTCGGCAAGTGTGTAAACGCTCAGCGTTCTCTCCCGTGATTGGGCCGCATGAACTGGGTCAAGCGGTGCGAAGGACGTCGTTTAACGTGGATCGCCGCGGATTCCATTCGCACATCTGCACGGCGTACACGGGGCGCCGGCGTGAAGCCGGCCCCGTATCGCTACGGCCGCCGACCGCGCCCCGCCACCGGAAGTCCGATGCAGGGGCAAGCCGTCTTACCCGTCGTTCAGGATAACAGTTCCGGCACGCTTTTCACATTGAGCACACCCCCGGCGATCCGGCCCCGAAAACCGACAAAACGGCGCATCCCCATGTGGGATTGCGCCGCTTTCGGGTGAAAAACGGAAGAAACGCCGGGCCAGGGCTCCGAGCGTGGCGTCCGGGCGGGCGAATTCGGTCATGCGTTCGCCCGGCGGGGTTCTCAGCTTCCGGTCACGTACGTGAGATTCGACTGAGACATCCCCCACACTTCCGCGCCCAGGGTGACGATCAGGGCCAAAACGACCGTCACGAAGAAGGCCATCGTGTCGTAGAAGGTCATGTCGCGGATCACCAGCAGGATGAGGATCAGCACGACGATCTTCGCCAGCCAGCCGAACATCACCACCGCACCCGTCATCGTCGGCGTCGACTTGGCGGTGACCAGAACGGAGACCACGGTCAGCAGGACGAAGCCGCCGCCGATGCCGGCGCCGAGCAGGACGCCCCACACTCCCGGCATGCCGTCCTTGCCGCCCCAGACGAGCAGTGACCCGACGGTGAGGACCGCCAGCGCGATCGCGCCCGAGCGCGCCGCCGCGAGCAGCGGGATGCGGGGGTCGTCGTACTTGGACATCGGCTTGGCGACGTCCGCCGAATCGGAGGATCCGGCCGCGTCGCCGGTCACGCCGTCGTTGTCATTGATGGGGGTGTCTTCGCTCACGGGGGGACATGGTACCCGCTCCCCTGCGGCGCCAAATAGGCACCATCGTCAACGCGACGGCCAGCACCAGAAGCAGGCCGAAGGCCACGGCGACGAACGGCGCCGGGAACACGGTGGTGCCAACCGCGCCGAAGGCCACGACCGACACCCACATGTAGAGGACCAGCACGACCTTGCGGTGGCTGTGCCCCATTTCCAGCAGGCGGTGGTGCAGGTGCATCTTGTCGGGGGCGAAGGGCGATTGGCCGCGGCGCGTGCGCCGGATGATGGCCAGCAGCAGGTCGAGCATGGGCACGCTCAGCGCCGCGATGACGACGATGATCGGCGACATCAGCGCCAGCGCGTCGGCGGTGCCGTACATCGACGGCGAGATCCGGCCGGACGCCGACACGGACGCGCCGGCCAGCATGAGGCCGATGAGCATGGCTCCGGAATCGCCCATGAAGATGCGAGCGGGCTCGAAGTTGTGCGGCAGGAAGCCGATGCACGCGCCGAGCAGGCAAGCGGAGATCATCGCGGGCGGGTAGGCGGACACGGTGCCGCCCTGGTCGTGGAGCATGACCATCGAGTAGACCAGCAGCGAGCCGGCGGCGATCATGCCCAGGCCGGCGGCGAGTCCGTCGATGCCGTCGACGAAGTTGATGGCGTTGATCAGGGCGACGGTGAACAGGACGGTCACCACGGTCGACGACACGGGATCGAGGATCAGCGTCGTCCCGCCGCCGAAGGGGATGTAGAGCAGGTACCAGGTCACGCCCATCAGGGACATGACCACCGCCGCCAGCACCTGCCCCAGGAACTTGGTCAGCGCGTCCAGGTCGAAGAGGTCGTCGAGGATGCCGACCAGCAGCAGGATCGTGGCGGCGACGGCCATCGCGTTCATGTCCGGCGTCATGGGCGGAAAGCCCCTGTTCAGCGCGGGCAGCTCACTGGCGACCCAGATCGCCGCGAGGATGCCGCTGTACATGGCCACGCCGCCCAGGCGGGGCTTGGGGATGTCGTGGACGTCGCGCACGCGCGGCATGTCCACGTACCCGGCCCGCACCACGAGGTACCGGACGAAGCCGGTGAGCAGGTAGCTCACGGCGGCCGAGACGAGCACCAGCAGCGCCAGTTCGCGCAGGGGCACGCCGGCCCCTCCGCCCGGGGCGCTCAGCAGCGCTACGTCGTGGGGCATGCGTCAGCCGTCGGCGGGGCGTCGCAGTGCGGCGGGGTCCTTGCCCAGGACCTCGCCGATCTGCTCGGCGGTGATGGCGCCTTCGCGGAGGATGCGCGCTTCGTGGCCGGACAGGTCGACGATGGTCGACGGCTTGCCGATGGTCGCCCGGCCGCCGTCGAGGTACACGGCGGCTTCGGCCCCGAGCTGCTGCTTGGCGCGCACGGCGGTCAGTGCGGGCTCCTGGCCGGAGATGTTGGCGCTGGACACGGCCATGGGGCCGGTGCGGCGCAGGAGTTCGATGGCGATGGGGTGCAGCGGCATGCGCAGCATGACGGTGCCGCGGGTGTCGCCGAGGTTCCACGGCAGGCTGGGCGCCTGGTTGACCACCAGCGACAGGCCGCCGGGCCAAAACGCCTCGACGAGCGCGCGGCCGGCGGCGGTGTGCTCGCGGACGAGGCCGTCGACGGTCGTCCACGATCCGACCAGGACCGGGACGGGCATGTCGGGCCCGCGGTGCTTGGCGCGCAGCAGCGAGGCCACGGCCTGGTTGTTGAACGCGTCGCAGCCCAGCCCGTAGACGGTGTCGGTGGGCAGGACGACGAGCCGTCCGGCCTCCACCGCGTCGACCGCGGCCTTCAGCCCGGCTTCGCGCCCTTCGTCGGTGGAGCAGTCGTGGATGATGCTCATGTCGCCTGGTCAATCCCTTCGTCCGTGGTGGGTTCGTCGCCGCTTGGTTGTTCGCCGCCGGATCCGCCGCCGATCATGATCGCGGAGGTGAAGCGGTCGCGGCCGGCGAGGTCGGGGTGGACCTCGATGCCGCGGAACCGCCCCGTGCCGGCGAGCAGCTTCACGACGTCCGCGCCCGAGTCGTCATCGTGTTCGATGGCGACCAGGCCGCCTGGCCGCAGCAGCGCGCACACGACGTTCATCATAGGACCGATGACGTCGAGCCCGTCGGTTCCCCCGAACACGGCGTGATGCGGATCGTGGCGCACTTCGGGGCCGACGTCGGCGTCCAGCGGCACGTAGGGCGGGTTGGACACCACCAGGTCGACGCGGCCGCGCAGGTGCGCCAACGGTCCCGGGGCCCCAGACGTTTCCGCCACGAGCGCCGTGTCGGTGGCGTCGCCGCGGATGATGCGCACGTCGCCGGTGCGCGGCGGTCCCGCCACGGCCCGCTCGCCCGCCCACAGTTCGCGGCAGGACTCCAGGTTGCGCAGCGCCCAGCCGTGGGCGACCCCGTCGATTTCGACGCCGGTGACGTCCGCCGCCGGCACCGCGTCCGCGATGGCCAGCGCCAGCGCGCCGGATCCGGTGCACAGATCCACCACGGTGGGTCCGGTTGCTTTGCGACGCTCCGGGGCGTCGTCACGCATCTTTTTCCCGAGGGCATCGACGCACCACTGCGCCATCAGCTCGGTTTCCGGGCGGGGCACGAACACGCCGGGGCCGACGGCGAGTTCGAGGCGGCCCATCGGGGCGGTGCCGATGATGTGCTGCAGCGGCTCGCGGGCGGCGCGGCGGGCCACGAGTGCCGGCAGCCGCGCCACCAACGGATCATCGGCCGGCACGGAATCGCGGCGGGAAAGAATGAGATCGGTGCGGGACCGGCCGCTGACGTGCATCATCAGCTGCTCGGCATCGGCTTGCGGCGACGGGCACCCGGCGTCGGCGAGGGCCGCGACCGCACCCGCCAGAATCGACCCGACGGTCGGAGACACTCCCCCGACCGCCTACTCGGCTTCCAGGCGTTCCTGGCGCTCGGCGTCGTGCAGGGCCTTGAGCAGGTCCTCCATGTCGCCGCCGAGGACCGCGTCCAGGTTGTGGGCCTTGTAGCCGATGCGGTGATCGGACACGCGGTTCTCCGGGAAGTTGTACGTGCGCACGCGCTCCGAGCGGTCCATGGTGCGGACCTGCGACTTGCGGGCGTCGGACGCGGTGGCCGCGGCCTCCTCCTCGCGCATCTGCTGCAGGCGCGCGGCCAGCACCTGCATGGCGCGTGCCTTGTTCTGGATCTGGGAGCGTTCCTTCTGGCACGTGACCACCAGGCCGGTGGGCAGGTGCGTCAGGCGCACGGCGGAGTCGGTGGTGTTGACGCCCTGGCCGCCCTTGCCGGAGGAACGGTAGACGTCGACGCGCAGATCCTTGTCGTCGATCTGCACGTCCTCGATCTCGTCGGGCTCCGGGTAGACCAGCACGCCGGCGGCGGAGGTCTGGATGCGGCCCTGCGACTCGGTGACCGGCACGCGCTGCACGCGGTGGACGCCACCCTCGAACTTGAACACGGACCAGGCGCCATCGCGCGACGGGTTCTTGGCGCGGACCGACAAGGTCATGTCCTTGACGCCGCCGAGATCGGACTCGGACAGGCCGAGGATCTCGGTGGTGAAGCCGTTCTTCTCGGCGTAGCGCTGGTACATCCGCGCCAGCTCACCGGCGAACAACGCGGCCTCTTCGCCGCCGGCGCCGGACTTGATCTCCATGACGATGTCGTCGGAGTCATGCGGGTCGCGCGGGGCCAGCAGATCCGCGAGGCGCTCCTCGAGCTCCTCGGCCTCCACGGCCAGACGATCCGCCTCGGCCGCGAATTCCGCGTCCTCCGACGCCATCTCGCGGGCGGCCTCCATGTCCTCGCGGACCTGGGTCAGGCGCGCATGCGTCTGGATGATCGGCTGCAGCTCGTTGAAGCGCTTGCCCACCTTGCGGGCGCGCGCGGCGTCGTTGTGCAGGTCGGGATCGCCGAGCTGGGCCTCGAGGCCGTGGTACTCGGACAGGACGTCATCGACTGCGGTGACCTTGTCGGACATTGGGATGTCTCCTTCGGCGGGCCGGTCGCGCCGGTCCGGTCGTGCGGGTGCTGCTCGTTGCTGGTCGGAGGTCCGGCCGTGCCCCTGGCGGGGCGCCGGTGGCCCCCGCTAGAGCATGTCGTCGACGTCGACGTCCGCGGCCATCGGCGCGCTCGAGGCGACCTGCATGAGGAACTCGCGGTTGCTGCTCGTCTTCTTCAGCTGCTTCATCAGCAGATCGATGGCGGCCTGCGGGTCCAACGCCGACAAGATGCGGCGCAGCTTGAGCATGACGCGGGCCTCGTCGGGGGCGAGCAGCAGCTCGTCCTTGCGGGTGCCCGACGGGTTGACGTCGACGGCCGGGAACACGCGGCGCTCGGAGATCTTGCGGTCGAGCTTGAGCTCGGCGTTGCCCGTGCCCTTGAACTCCTCGAAGATCACCGTGTCGCCGGCGGAGCCGGTTTCGACCATCGCGGTGGCGATGATGGTCAGCGAACCGCCGTTTTCGATGTTGCGCGCCGCGCCGAGGAAACGCTTCGGCGGGTACAGGGCGTTGGAATCCACGCCACCGGACAGGATGCGGCCCGACGCCGGCGAAGAGTTGTTGTACGCGCGGCCCAGGCGGGTGATGGAGTCCAGCAGGACGACGACGTCCTGGCCCTGCTCCACCAGACGCTTGGCGCGCTCGATGGCCAGCTCGGCGACCGTCGTGTGGTCCCCCGGCGGGCGGTCGAAGGTGGAGGCGATGACCTCGCCGCGCACGGAACGCTGCATGTCCGTGACTTCCTCCGGGCGCTCGTCGACGAGGACGACCATCATGTAGCACTCGGGGTTGTTCGTGGCGATCGCGTTGGCGATGTTCTGCAGGATGGTCGTCTTGCCGGCCTTCGGCGGCGAGACGATCAGGGCGCGCTGGCCCTTGCCGATGGGCATGATCAGATCGATGACGCGGGTGGTCAGGATCTTCTGCTCCGTCTCCAGGCGCAGGCGCTGGTTCGGGTACAGCGGGGTCAGCTTGCCGAACTCGGGGCGGTTCTTCGCCTGATCCGGGGCCTGGCCGTTGATGGTGTCCACCTGCACCAGCGGGTTGTACTTGCGCTTGTTGCGGCCCGAACCGTGGGTGACCTGTCCGCCGCCACCGTCGCGGGGCATGCGGACCTGGCCGGTGATGGCGTCGCCCTTGCGCAGGCCGAACTTGCGGACCAGCTGCGGCGAGACGTGCACGTCGTTGGAGCCCGGCAGGTAGCCCGAGGTGCGGACGAAACCGGAGTTGTTCTCCATGACGTCGACGATGCCGGCGACCGGCTGCAGGACGTCGCCCTCGCGCACGCCCTCGTCGTTGCCCCCGCCGCCCTGGTTGTCGCCGCGTCCCTTGCGGTCGCGGCGGTTTCGGCGGTTGCGGCGGTTGCCGCGGCCCTCGTGATCATCGTTCCGGTCGTTGCGATCGTTGCGGTTCCGGTTGCGGTTGCGGCCGCCCTGGTTGTCGCGGTTGTCGCCGCCGCCCTGGTTGTCGCGGTTGTCGCGATTGTCGCGATTGTCCCGGTTACCGCGGTTGTCGCGGTTGTCCGAACCATCGTCGTGGTTGTCCTGGCCACCGCGGTTGTTGCCGTTGTCGCGGTTGTCTTGGCCACCACGGTTGTCGCGGTTGTCGCCGCCACCCTGGTTGTCCTGGCCACCACGGTTGTCGCGGTTGTCGCCGCCCTGATTGCGCTGGCGGGCGCGGTCGCGGCGCGCACGGCGCGACTGCGAACGGGACGGGAACTCGTTCTGCCCGTCGCGGTCGTCCCCCTGGTCGCCGCGATCATTCGACTCGCCGCCCTTGTCGCCACGGTCGCCCCGGTCGCCCTTATTGCCCTGGTCACCGGAATCGCCCGACTGCTTCTCGCGCCGGCTCTTCGGCGCCTCCTCGGCCTTGCCGTCCTGCTGCGACGACCCGGCCTTCTCGGCGGGGGCGGCGGCGTCGTCACGCCCGGCGGAGCCGGAATCCTCGCCCGACTTCTTGGCCGCGGGAGCCTGGCCCGACCCGGCACCCTGGATGGCCGCGATCAGCTCGTGCTTGCGCATCGCCGAAATGCCGCGGATGCCCTTCCCCGAGGCGATCGCCCGCAGATCGGCCATGCGAAGCGCGGTCAGATTCTCCTGGCCCTGGGTGGCGCCGGTGGTGTCCGTATCGGTCACGGAAATCCTTTCGTGTTTTTCCCTCGACATCGTCACCGGCCCAAAAGGGGGCGCGGTTCGAAGCGGGGGCCGGGAATGCATGGGCCCCGGTCAACCCGGCCGCATCTGGCGGCCGATCCCGTCGCGCGGGTGTCGTGGGGTGGTGGCGCCGCGGTGATCATCGCTCCCCATCGATTCCCCGGGGGCGATCCGCTGCCGCTGCCGGAACCAAGCGCCGGCCCCCGTATCCCGGCAGCGCGGGAGAAGAAAGGTGATGGGGGTGGCGGAGCGGTCCGGCGGTGTACGTCGCGGCGTCCTGGGGTCCCAGAGTAATCGCCGCCGCCGCCGCAGGGCAACCGGGGCGGGGGCGGCGTGTCGGCCGAACCTTCGGGCTACCCTGTACGCATGCGCAGCACGATGCAGGACATCCCGCTTTCCGTGGCGAGGATCCTCGAGTACGGACGCACCATCCACGCGAACACCCAGGTGACGTCGTGGCACGCGGACGGCCCGGAGACCACCACCTTCGCGGCCGTGGCCTCCCGCGCCTCGGCGCTGGCCAATGCGCTGCGCGACGAGCTGGGCATCGACGGCGACCAGCGCATCGGCACCCTGATGTACAACTGCGCCGAGCACCTGGAGGTGTTCCTGGGCGTGGCGTCGATGGGCGCGGTGTTCCAGCCGCTGAACCAGCAGCTGATGCACGACCAGATCGTGCACATCATCAATCACGCCCACGACGAGATCATCATCTGCGACCCCGCCCTGGCGGAGGGCCTGGGCCGCATGCTGCCGGAATGCCCGGGCGTGCGCGCGGTGATCATCATCGGCACTTCCGGCGTGGAGGAGGCCGCCGCGCACCTGCCGGACGGCGTGCCCTGGTATTCCTACGAAGCGCTTCTCGACGGCCGCCCGTCCACCTACGACTGGCCGGAACTCGACGAGACGCTGGGTGCCGCGATGTGTTACTCGACCGGCACGGAGGGCGCGCCGAAGGGCGTCATCTACTCGCACCGGTCGCTGTACCTGCACAGCCTGAACCTGCGCACCACGGACTCCTTCGCCATTTCGCACGGCACCCCGTGGCTGTGCTGCGTGCCCATCTACCATGTGCTGAGCTGGGGCGTTCCGCTGGCGAACTTCGCGTGCGGCGCGCCGATGGTCTTCCCCGGCGCCGATCTGTCGGCGCCGCGGCTGGCGGAGATCATCGCCACCTCGCTGCCGCGCGTGGCGCAGGGCGTGCCCACCCTGTGGATCTCGCTGATGGTCCACTACCTGAACAATCCGCCGGAGCGCATGAGCCTGCAGGACATCTTCGTCGGCGGCTCCCCCGCCCCGCCGGCGCTGATGCGCATGTGGGAGGAGCGCTATGGCGTCGACGTCATCCACCTGTGGGGCATGACGGAGACCTCGCCGGTGGGCACCGTCGCCCGCCCGCCGTCGGGCGCGTCCGGCGAGGCCCGGCAGCGCTACCGGGTCAGCCAGGGCCGCTTTCCGGACATCATGGATTTCCGCATCGTCGACGAGGAGGGCCGCATCCTGGACCTCCACGACCGCAACCAGGGCGAGCTGCAGGTGCGGGGCAACACCGTCACCGGCGCGTACTACCAGTCCCCCGAGGAAGCCGACGGCGGCGACGCCCACCTGTTCCGCGGCGGCGAGGTCGACACCGCCCGTTCGCGTTTCACCGCCGACGGCTGGCTGCGCACCGGCGACGTCGGCTCCATCACCCGCGACGGCTACCTCACCGTGCAGGACCGCGCGAAGGACGTCATCCGGTCCGGTGGCGAGTGGATCTACTCCGTGCAGCTGGAGAACCTGGTCATGGAGTCGCGCGAGGTCGTCGAGTGCGCCGTCATCGGCTTCCCCGACGAGAAGTGGGGCGAACGGCCGCTGGCCATCACCGTGCTCTACCCCGACGTCCCCGCCGACCGCGATCAGGCCGAGAAGCTCCGCGACGAACTGCGCCCCAAGCTGCCGAAGTGGATGCTGCCGGAATACTGGGCCTTCGTCGACCACATCGACAAGACGTCGGTGGACAAGTTCGACAAGAAGGACCTGCGGGCGCATCTGGCGGCCGGGGCGTTGGACATCATCAAACTCAAGGGCCCGGGCGAAAAATAAAGGGGCTTTGCGACGGTCCACGTGGGCCGTCGCAAAGCCCCGACGGAGGCCGGGCCGGAAGGGCCTAGCCTTCGACCTCGACCTGGACCGGGCCGGCGACCGTGAGTTCCATGACCTTGATGCCGGACTCGCGGGCCTCGTCGAGGACCTTGTCCGGCACCGCGCCGGTCGACAGCACCAGGCAGGTCGGCCCGGCACCCGACAGGAACGCGGCATAACCGCGGTTGCGCAGGCGGTTGACCCACTCCGCGGTCACCGGCAGGACCTCCGCGCGGTACGTCTGGTGCAGGCGGTCGCGGGTGCCCTCCCACAGCAGCTCCGGGTGGTTGGTCAGGGCGGTGACCATCACGGCGGCGCGGGAGACGTTGAAGCGGGCGTCGATGTGGCTGACGTCGCTGGGCAGCACCTGGCGCACGGCGTTGGTCGAGGCGTGGAAGGACGGCACCAGCGCGGTGGCGCGGATGTCCGGGTGCACGTCCAGGCCCACCGCGCGGTACTGCGGGGCGGTGCGGCCGTCGACGGGCTTGTCCGTCCAGCTGACGACGGCCCCGCCGAGCACGGACGCGGCGGCATTGTCCGGATGGCCCTCGAAGACCGAGGCTTCCTGGATCACCTGGTCGTCCGACAGCGGGAAACCGCACAGGCCGTTGGCCGCGGCGACGCCCGCGACCGCGGCGGCGGCCGAGGAACCCAGGCCGCGCGACTGCGGGATGGTGTTGTGGCACACGACCTTCAGGCCGGGCGCCTCCATCCCCGCTGCGCGCAGGCCGGCGCGGATGGCGCGGACGACCAGATGCGACTCGTTGGTCGGCAGCTCCTCGGCGCCCTCGCCGTGGATCTCCACCTCGACGCCGGACTCGGTGATCTCCACCTCGACGGTGTCGTGGATCGACAGGGCCAGGCCGAGGGTGTCGAAGCCCGGGCCCAGGTTCGCCGAGGAACCGGGCACCGTCACGCGGACCCTCTGGCCCGGCAGCAGTTCCTGCGCCATGGCTAGACGTCCATTCCCTCGATGCGGATCACCGAGTTGACCTCGAGGATCGCGTCCAGCTTGGACAGCGCGTCGACGGTCGCGGCGAGCTCCGACTCCTTGGCGCGGTGGGTGATGATCACCAGGCGCGCACCCGGGTTGGCGCCCTCCTGGCGGACCGTGCGCAGCGAAATGTGGTGATCGGCGAAGGTCTGGGCGATGTCCGCGAGGACGCCCAGGCGGTCGTCGACGTGGAGGTCGATGTGGTAGCGGGTGCGCACATCACCGAAGTCCAGGATCGGGAGGTTGGCGTAGGTCGAGTCGCCCGGGGCGCGGCCGCCGTGGACGATGTTGCGGGCGGCGGCGACGACGTCGCCGAGCACCGCCGACGCGGTCGGGTTGCCGCCGGCGCCGTTGCCGTACAGCATCAGCGAACCGGCGGCCTCCGCCTCGATGAACACGGCGTTGAAGGACTCGCGGACGGTGGCCAGCGGGTGGCGGCGCGGGATCAGCGCCGGGTACACGCGGGCGGACACGCCCTCCGTGCCGTTGTCGTCTGTCACGCGCTCGCAGGTGGCCAGCAGCTTGATGGTGCAGTCGGCGGCCTGGGCGGCGGCGATGTCCTCGGCGGTGATGGACGAGATGCCCTCGCAGTGGACGTCATCGGCGGTGACGCGGGTGTGGAACGCCAGCGACGACAGGATCGCGGCCTTCGAGGCGGCGTCGTGGCCCTCGACGTCGGCGGTCGGGTCGGCCTCGGCGTAACCCAGGCGGGTGGCCTCGGCCAGCATCTCGCCGTAGTCGGCGCCGGTGGAGTCCATGGCGTCGAGGATGAAGTTGGTGGTGCCGTTGACGATGCCGACGACCTTGTTCACCGTGTCGCCGGCCAGCGAGCGGCGCAGCGGGCCGACGATCGGGATGGCGGCGGCGACGGCGGCCTCGAAGAAGAGGTCGGCCCCGGAAGAATCGGCGGCGTCGGAAAGCTCGGCGCCGTGGGCGGCGACGAGGGCCTTGTTCGCGGTGACCACGGACTTGCCGGCGCGGAGGGCGGCGAGCACGACGCGGCGCGGGTAATCGATGCCGCCGATGACCTCGACCACCAGGTCGACGTCGTCGCGCTCGACCAGCGAGTACGCGTCATTGGTGATCAGCTCCGGATCGATGCCGGGGCGGGGCTTGGTCTTGTCGCTGACGGCGACGCCCTTGACCTCGATCGGGCCGCCGATGCGGCGCTCGAAATCCTCGGCCTTCTCGCCCAGCAGGCGCAGCACCTGCGTGCCGACGGTGCCGAGGCCGAGAATGGCCACGCCGACGGACTGCCCCTCGCCCTTGCCGGGGTTGAAGGTGGTCTCGTTGTTCGCGCTCATTGCTCTCCCGTGTGTGTTCGTCGCGTGTCCTAACCGGATTGGTACGCCGATCAGCCTACTGGTGGCCCCTCCCCCTCCGCCCGTCGGGTGAAGGGCGGGCCCGCCGTCCCCGACTTGCGGCGGGGCGGCGGGCATGTGGATTCTCAGCCCTCGAGGGCCAGGAAGTCCTCGATGGTCTCGCGCCGCATCATCGGCGTGACGGCGCCGTCGCGCACCGACACGATCGCGGGGCGGTTGAAGGCGTTGTACCGGCTCGACATCGCGTAGGTGTACGCGCCGGTGGCGGCCAGCGCCACCAGATCGCCGCGGCGGATGTCGTCGGGGTACTCCGCATCGCGGATCAGCACGTCGCCCGATTCGCAGTGGGATCCGACGATGCGCGTGGACGTCGCCGTGCCGTCGACGGTGCGGGACACCACGCGGGCGTCGTAAAGCGAGCCGTACAGGGCCGGGCGGATGTTGTCCGACATGCCGCCGTCGACGGACAGGTAGCGGCGGGAAACGCCCTCGTCGACGGTGACGTCCTTGACCGTGCCGACCTCGTACACCGTGACGGTGCCCGGGCCCGCGATGGCCCGGCCCGGCTCGACCAGCACCGACGGGGCCTCGATGCCCAGCTCGGCGGCCGTCTTGGCCACCGCGGTGAGCAGGTCGTGGGCGACCTCGTCGACGTCGAGCGGCTGCTCGTCCTCGGTGTAGGCGATGCCGTAACCGCCGCCGAGGTCGAGCTCCGGCAGGATCACGCCGAGCTCGTCGTGGATGCGCGAGTACAGCTCCAGGACGCGGTCGGCGGCGGCGGTGAAGCCCTGCGCGTCGAAGACCTGCGAGCCGACGTGGCAGTGCAGGCCGACGAGCTCGAGGTTCGCGGCCTTCACCGCGGCCTCGGCGGCGCGGTAGGCCGAACCGGATGCCAGGGAGAACCCGAACTTCTGGTCCTCGTGGCTGGTGGCGATGAACTCGTGCGTGTGGGCCTCGATGCCGGGCTTGACGCGGATCATCACGTGCTGGGCGCGGCCGACCTCGCCCGCGATGGCGTCGAGGCGCTCGAGCTCCTGGTCGCTGTCGAGCACGACGTGGCCGACGCCCTCGTCGACGCAGGCGCGCAGGAAGGCGTCGTCCTTGTTGTTGCCGTGCGCGGTGATCCGGGCGGCCGGGAAATCGGCCATCAGCGCGATGCGCAGCTCATTTTCGGAGGCCACGTCCAGCGACAGGCCCTCCTCCTCGACCCAACGGGCGATGGTGCGCGTCAAAAACGCCTTCGACGCGTAATGGACGTGCTCCGGGCCGCCGAACGCGCGGGCCATGTCGCGGCAGCGCGAACGGAAGTCGTCCTCGTCGACGACCATGACCGGAGTGCCGAAGCGCTCGGCGATGTTCGTCAACGCCACGCCGGCGATGGACACGACGCCGTCGGCGCCGCGGGCGGCATTGCGGGGCCACACGTGGGCCGGCAGGCCGTTGAAGGCGGCGGTGGCACCGGTCGTGGCGGTGGCGGCGGGATTCTTGTCCGTCATGCGCTACATCCTCTCCGGGGCGGTGACGCCGAGCAGGCCCAGGGCGTTGGCCAGCGTCTGGCGCGTGGCCTCGGCCAGGCCCAGGCGGGCGGCGTGCAGCGGCTCGGCGGTCTCGCCGGCCTTCGGCAGGATCTGGCAGACGTCGTAGAAGCGGTGGAACACGCCGGCGAGCTGCTCGGCGTAGCGGGCGACGCGGTGCGGCTCGCGCAGCTGCGCGGCGGCGGTGACCACGGCGGGGAACTCGCCGAGGGTGCGGATCAGCTCGCCCTCGCGATCGTGGACGAGCAGGCCGAAGTCGGCGCCCTCGGAGGTCACGCCCGCCTCGGCGGCGCGGCGCGCGATGGAGCTGATGCGCGCGTGGCCGTACTGGACGTAGTACACCGGGTTGTCGTTGGACTGCGACGCCCACAGCGCCAGGTCGATGTCCAGCGAGGAGTCGACCGACGAACGGATCAGGGAGTAGCGGGCGGCGTCGATGCCGATGGCCTCCACCAGGTCGTCGAGGGTGATGACGGTGCCGGCGCGCTTGGACATGCGCACGGCCTCGCCGTCGCGCAGCAGGTTGACCATCTGGCCGATGAGCACCTCGACGGCGTCGGCGTCGTAGCCCAGCGCCGCCGCGGCGGCCTTCAGGCGGGCGATGTAACCGTGGTGGTCGGCGCCGAGCATGTAGATGCACAGGTCGAAGCCGCGGTCGAACTTGTCCTTCGCGTAGGCGATGTCGCCGGCGATGTAGGCGGCGTTGCCGTCGGACTTGATGACCACGCGGTCCTTGTCGTCGCCGTAGTCGGTCGACTTCAGCCACCACGCGCCGTCGTGCTCGTAGAGCTTGCCGTCGTTCTTCAGCTGCGCCACGGCCGACTCGACGGCCCCGGACTCGAACAGCGAATTCTCGTGGAAGTAGACGTCGAAGTCGGTGCCGAATTCATGCAGGGACTCGCGGATGTGGGCGAACATCAGCTCCACGCCGGTGGCGCGGAAGGTCTCCTGCACCTCGGCGTCGGTGCCGGAGAGCACGTCGGGGTTCTTCTCGATGACCTGCGCGGCGATGTCGGCGATGTAGCCGCCGCCGTAGCCGTCCTCCGGCGTCGGCTCGCCCTTGGCGGCGGCGACGAGGGAGCGGGCGAAGCGGTTGATCTGCTCGCCGTGGTCGTTGAAGTAGTACTCGCGGGTCACCTGCGCGCCACGGGCCGACAGCACGCGGCCCAGCGCGTCGCCGACGGCCGCCCAGCGGGTGCCGCCCAGGTGGATCGGCCCGGTGGGGTTGGCGGAGACGAACTCCAGGTTGACCTTGGTGCCGGCGTAATCGTCGCCATGGCCCCACTTCTCGCCGGCGGCGAGGATCTCCGAGACGATCTTGCCCTGCGCCGCCGAGCCCAGGCGGATGTTGATGAAGCCCGGGCCCGCCACCGACGCCTCGTCGATGCCGTCGGTCGCGGCGAGCTTGTCCACCAGCCAGCCGGCGACGTCGCGCGGCTTCGCTCCGGCGCGACCGGCGGCCTGCATGGCCACGTTGGTGGCGTAATCGCCGTGCTCCGGGTTGCGGGGGCGCTCGACGACGACGTCGTCGGGAAGCACCGACGGGTCCAGGTCGTTTTCGGTGAAGACGTCGACGGCGAGGCCGCGGATCAGGGCGGCGAGTTCGGCTGGAGTCATGGTTGCACATCCTAGCGGGTGCGCCGGACCTCGCTTTACGACGGTCGAACGTCCCCGAACACCGCTCTTTGAATCGTTTCCGACGTTACTTTCCGGGCGTAGACTCGGCCCCGAATCAGCCCACCACCCCAGGAGCCCACATGAAGGTCGCGCTTTTCGCCACCTGCGTCGGCGACGTGATGTTCCCCTCCGCGGTCCAGGCCACGGCCGCGGTCCTCACCCGCCTCGGCTGCGACGTCGTCTTCCCCGAGAAGCAGACGTGTTGCGGTCAGATGCACGTCAACACCGGATACCAGGAAGAGGCGCTGCCGCAGATCGACACCTACGCGGACGCCTTCTCCGATCCGTCCATCGATTACGTGGTCGCCCCGTCCGGCTCCTGCGCCGGCGCCGTGCGCCACCAGCACCCCATGATCGCCTCGCGCTTCGGCACCGCCGCCCAGGCCGCAGTGGCCAAGACCTGCGCGAACAAGACGCTGGACCTCTCGGAGTTCATCGTCGACGTCGCCGGCGTCACCGACGTCGGGGCCTACTTCCCCCACCGGGTGACGTACCACTCCACGTGCCACAGCCTGCGCGTCCTCCACGTCGGCGACCGGCCGCTGAAGCTGCTGCGCGCCGTCGAGGGCATCGACCTGGTCGATCTGCCCGGCGCCGAGGAATGCTGCGGCTTCGGCGGCACCTTCAGCGTCAAGAACGCCGAAACCTCTGCGGCGATGGTCGCCGACAAGGTCGTGGCCGTCGAGTCCACCGGCGCGGAGTTCGTCACCGCCGGCGACGCCTCCTGCCTGCTCAACATCGGCGGCTCGCTGCTCAAGCGCGACGGCCACGCTCGGGCACTGCACATCGCCGAGATCCTGGCGTCCACCCGCCGCCACCCGTTCGAGGCCGGACTGGACGCACCGCGGGACGTCGCAAAGCAGGGCGTCGCAAAGCGGAACGGGGAAAACCGATGAGCCCCGTGAACCTGGGCCTGCCCACTCCCCCGCGTGCACCGGCCGGCGTCGGCCACCTGCGCGGCGACGAGGGCTTCACCGCCGCCGCCCACCACGAGCTGCGCAACGGCCAGCTGCGCTCGAACCTGCGCAACGCCACCCACACCATCCGCGCCAAGCGCGCCCACGTCGTCGGCGAAAAGCCCGACTGGGAGCAGCTGCGGCTGGCCGGATCGGCGATCAAACGCGACGTCATGGCGCGGCTGCCGGAACTGCTCGAGCAGTTCGAGGCCGCCGTCACCGCCCGCGGCGGCCACGTGCACTGGGCGCGCGATGCGGCGGAGGCCAACCGCATCGTCACCGACCTGGTGCGAGCCACCGGCGAAACCGACGTGATCAAGGTCAAGTCGATGGCGACGCAGGAAATCGGGCTCAACGAGGCGCTGGCCGACGCGGGCATCTCCGCCCGCGAAACGGACCTGGCCGAATTGATCGTGCAGCTCGGCGACGACAAGCCGTCGCACATCCTCGTGCCCGCCATCCACCGCAACCGCGACGAGATCCGCGACATCTTCCGCCGCGGCATCCCCGGCGTCGACCCGGACCTGGGCAACGAACCGGCGGAGCTGGCGGAGGCGTCGAGGCGGTTCCTGCGCGACCAGTTCATGTCCGCGAAGGTCGCCATCTCCGGCGCGAACTTCGGCGTCGCCGAAACAGGCACCGTCACCGTGGTCGAATCCGAGGGCAACGGCCGCATGTGCCTGACGCTTCCGGAGACGCTGATCACGGTGATGGGCATCGAGAAGCTGCTGCCCCGGTTCGAGGACCTGGAGGTGTTCCTGCAGCTGCTGCCGCGGTCGTCGACCGGCGAGCGCATGAACCCGTACACCTCGATGTGGACCGGCGTCACCGACGGCGACGGCCCGACCGAGTTCCACATCGTGCTGCTGGACAACGGCCGCACCGCCACGCTGGCCGACCCCATCGGCCGCGAGGCGCTCAAATGCATCCGCTGTTCGGCGTGCCTGAACATCTGCCCCGTCTACGAGCGCGCCGGCGGCCACGCCTACGGCTCGACGTACCCCGGGCCGATCGGCGCGATCCTGTCCCCGCAGCTGACGGGCATGGATTCGGCGAAGGACCCCAACGCCTCGCTGCCCTACGCGTCGTCGCTGTGCGGCGCGTGCTTCGAGGTGTGCCCGGTGCGCATCGACATCCCGGCCGCCCTGCTGGAGCTGCGCCACCAGAAGGTCCGCGACCACCGCCCACCGGTGGAGGGCAAGCTCTTCGGCTTGATGGGCTGGGTCATGGGCGGGTCGCGCCTGTGGGACATGACCGTGCGGTCGGCGTCGCTGGCCCGCGTGCTGGGGCTGCGCGACGGCGAGATCCACAAGCTGCCGCTGTTCCTGTCCGGCTGGTCCGACGCCCGCGACACCCCGGTGCCGCCGAAGAAGCCCTTCCGGGCGTGGTGGGGCTCGGATGCGGCCAGAACCAGGCTTGACGACGAAGCCGCGCACCGGATCCCGTCCAGGATCACCGGCGGCGCGGGCATGGAGGAGGACCGATGAACGCCAAAGATTCGGGCGCTGCGGGCGCGGGCGGTGTCGCAAAGCAGGAGATCCTGCGGCGCATCCGTGAGGCTCATGCCAGGTCCGCGGCCGAGCACGTGATTTCGGAGGGCGCCGGCATCGACGAAGGTGCCGCCGACCAGCCGTACCCGGTCCCGCGCGATTACATCCGCGGCCGGAGCACGCCGGGTGCGCAGCTGGTCGACCTGCTGGTCGATCGCCTGGAGGACTACAAGGCGCAGGTCGTGCGGTGTTCGGCGTCCGCCGGCGGCGCCGACGGCATCGGCGCGGCGGTGGCGAAGGTGCTGGCCGACCACGGCGTCGGCCGCGTCGGCATCCCCGGCGGGTTGGACGAGGCATGGCTGGGCGACTTCGGCGCCGACTCCGGCGAGATCGTCGTCGATGATCCGGCGGTCTTCGCCGCCCGCGAGTTGGACGTGCTGGACGGCATCGTGACGTCGTCGGCCGTGACCGCCGCGGAGACCGGCACGATCTTCCTCGACGGCTCCCCCGTCTGCGGCCGGCGTGCGCTGACGCTGGTGCCGGACCTGCACGTGTGCGTGGTGCCAGTCGACACGATCGTCGACGGCGTGCCCGAGGCCATCGCGCGGCTGGACCCCACCGCCCCGATCACCATGATCTCCGGGCCATCGGCGACGTCCGACATCGAGCTCAACCGCGTCGAGGGCGTCCACGGCCCGCGAACGCTGGTGGTCGTCATCGCGGGATAGGCGGGACGCCGCACGCGACGGCACCCGGACACGAAAAAGTCCCGCACCAGATGGTGCGGGACTTGTTTTCGTGCCCCCGATAGGAGTCGAACCTACGACCTTCGGTACCGGAAACCGGTGCTCTATCCACTGAGCTACGGAGGCGTGCGCCCTTGCGGGCAACGTTCGATACTTTAGCACCGCCCCGGCACGAACAACGAAAGGGCCGGTCGTTCGCGTCGAATCCCAGACGGTTACTTACACAATCCTTGCCGGAATCTCCGACGAATCCCCGCCGAAATCCCCACTCCTCCGGTATCCCTACGCTTCCGGGATGACCAGCCACGCGCCCAAGTACAGGATCAGGGCCAGCGGCGCGACGGTCAACGCAAGGACGGCGAAGATCACGCGCAGCGCGGTGCCGCTGAAGCCGGTGGCCTCCTCGATGCCGCCGCACACGCCGGCGACCCACTTGTTGGAGTGGCTGCGCCGCACGGGTCGGCCCGCCATCCGGTCGATGGATGCCGACACCTTCTGCTGGTTGAAAAGTCCGTTCTTGTCCATGTTCGCCATGCCCCCGTTATACGGGAACACGGCATTCACCGCCGGGCGGGGCCTGCGCCGGGAAAGTACTACAGCAGCTTCGAACCGTTGCCCTGCTCGGCGTGGTTCATGATCGTCGTGAAGCAGCGGGTCATGTGGGCGAGGTCGTCGTCGGAAAGCTGCTCGAAGACCTCCGACCGGACGGTGCCGACGTAATCCGGCGCCGCCTCCGCGAACACGTGGCGGCCGACGCCGGTCAGGGCCACCGTGTAGTCGGCGTCCGGGTCGGCGCCCGGATCCTCGACGCTGATGACGCCGCGCTTTTCCATGCGCGAGGTGTGCAGCAGCGCGCGCGGGTGATTCCACTTCAGGCGACGGCACAGCTCGTCGACGTGCATGACGCCGTCCTCGGTTTCGCTCAGCGCGATGAGCACCGTGAAGTCGCCGAACGTCAGCCCCGTGCGCTCGCGCAGCGTCGCCTCGATGTTGCGCTCCACGCTGCGGAAGGTGGACACGAGCATCTGCCAGAACTGCTGCTCGTCGTCGGTGAGCCAGTCATAGTCGTTCAAGGGGGCGTTCATGGGGACAAGGCTAACGGGGATACCGCCCGCGGGCGTAGTCGAGACGCCGCGCGGCGGGGTTGGCGGGGGTTGGCAAGGGCCGGCGGGCGCCGGTTACGCGATCGTCTCGCCGCGGAAATCCTCGGCGGCGGCGGAAATGGCGCGCATGGCCGTCAGAGCAGCGTCGCGGTCGAGGCCCGGGATCGAGTCGAGTTCGTCGAAGACGATGCGGCGGATCATGCGGACGTGATCCGGGGCGGCGCGCTCGATGACCTCGCGGCCGTGCGCGGTCAGTTCGACGTCGATGCCGCGGGAATCGTTGGCGCAGCGCAGCTTGGTCACCAGGCCGCGCTTTTCCATGCGGGTGATCTGGTGCGACATGCGGCTGCGGTCCCACTTCAGGCCCTCGCACAGTTCGCGCATGCGCACCGTGCCCCCCTCCGCTTCGGAGAGCTGGACCAGCACGGAAAAGTCCGCGCTGGAAATCTCCTCGGTGGTGAGCAGGCGCGTGTCCATCGCGCGCTCGACTGCCTTTGCGGCGCCCATCATCGCCCGCCAAAGAGTTTGCTCGTCGTCATTGAGCCACGGAACTTCCTGCTGCATGTCGCTCACGCTACCCCAATGACCACGTGTTTCACCAAAATCCGGAAAGTTGTTGACACGTCATCCAGGCGTCGCTACAGTGTTCATTGTTGATACGGCAACTAGCCGCCGGGCGTGATCCGTGCAATCGTGCACGTGTCCCCCGGAAACGTTGAAAGGACTCTTCCCATGGCTCTCTCCCCCAACTTCGCCGGCACCTGGGACATCGACCCGTCGCACTCGCAGCTCGGCTTCATGGTCCGCCACGCGATGGTCACCAAGACCCGCGGCCAGTTCACCGACTACACCGGTTCCTTCACCATCGATCCGGAGAACGTCAACAACGCCGCCAACGTCGTCATCCAGGCCACGTCCATCGACACCGGCAACGCCGACCGTGACGGCCACGTCCGCACCGGCGATTTCTTCGAGGTCGAGAAGTACCCGGAGATCACCTTCGTCGCCACCGACGCCAAGGTCACCGGCGACAACGAGGGCGTCCTGACCGGCGACCTGACCATCAAGGGCGTCACCAAGTCCATCGATCTCGACGTCGAGTTCGAGGGCACCAACGTCGACGCCTACGACCTGGAGCGCATCGGCCTGACCGCCTCGGGCTCCATCAACCGCAAGGACTTCGGCGTCGACTGGCAGGCCCCGCTGAACTCCGGCGTCATGGTCTCCGACAAGGTCGTCCTGGAGATCGAGATCTCCGCCGTCAAGGCCCAGTAGTTCCGGCTTTCGGCTGACTCGTTCGGCGAAGGGCAGCGTCTCCCTTTGCTTGACGACGGGGCGTCCCCACCGATTCGGTGGGGACGCCCCTTTTTCGTCGTCGCATGCACGCCGGCCGCGACGGCGCGCCCGCGTTGACGTCATAAGCGCAGGCGTCGGGCGCTTACACCGGCCTCGCCACGCCCTCACAGGTGTCAGTCGTCTGTGCGCAACAGTTCTGCCATGTCCAGGCGGTGACTGCCGCCGATCCGGGAGAACCGCTCCGGGTAACAGGTCAGCACCAGGATCTGGCTGTCCTCTCCGGCGCGGGCGAAGGCGTTGTTCATCTTCCGCAGGCGATCCGGGTCGGAGTAGCCCAGCGCATCGTCGATGATCACCGGCGCACCGCCTTCGCCGTCCATGACGCCGGCGACGGCCAGGCGCAGCAGCACGTCGATCTGCTCCTGGGCACCTCCGGAAAGCGCATCGAATTCGAAGGTGCCGGAGGCGTTGGACCGCGACTTCACCGCCATGCCCTCGTCGAGCTCGAACGTGGTGCTGTGCCCGAAGACCGCGCCGCCGTACTGCGCCAGCTTCTGCAGCAGCGGCTCGCCGATGGTCCGGCGGGTCTCCTTGCGGGCGGCCTCAAGGGTCTCGTACAGCAGCTTCGCCGCCGCGGCCCGCCGATTGATCGACTCCAGTTCGCGGCGCAGGCGGGTGCGCTCCGCGTCGGCTTCGGCCAGCTCCTCGTTGACGCCGGAGACGGACTTGAGCTCGCCGGTCAGCCCGCCCCGGCGGACGCGCAACTTCATCTGCTCGTCGCGCAGTCCTTCCAAGTACGACTCGGCCCCGATCAGTGACGCGTCGGCATCTTCGGCGCCGCGCTCGACCAATGCCTCGCGGGCACGGTCGGCCGCGACCCGGGCATCGGCGAACGTGGCCTCGGCACCCGCCAACCGCTCGGCGAGGTCCTCGTCGTTCTCGCGTGCGCGGGCTTCGGTCAGGGCGTCGACCGCCCGGCGGACGTCTTCGACCCTGGCGTGCTCATCGGCCTGCTTCCGGTGCAATTCGTGGCGGGCCGGGCGGGCGCTCATCGACTGCGCCGCCTGCATGGCGGCCTCGTACTCGACGCCCGCGGTGCGCTCGGCCTCCCGCGCGTCGTCGAGGATGCGCTGCGCCTCGGCCTCGTCGTCGGGCAAATCGGAGGCAACGAAGGCGGCGTCGGAGGAGGCGGCCACACCGTCGCCAGTGCCGTCGTCCGTGCCAGTGGGGCCGTCATCACCATCGCCGTCACCATTGCCTGACCAACCGGCGATCATGTCGGCGCGGATGCCCGGGTAGGCCTCGACGTCGGCGTCGAGCCCCACGCGCGCGTCCTGCATCTCGCCGAGATCGCGGTTGCTCAGTTCGGCGTCGAGGCGGGTGCGGGCGATTTCCAACTCGGATTCGACGGCCGCGCGCGCCTTCGCCTTTTCTTCCGCCCGCTTGACGGAGCTGACCCCCAGGTCCGACAGGATGTCGTCGAGCTTCTCCTTCGCCAGCGCCGCCCGGCCCGAGTACTCGCCGGCCCCGTCACCCGGGGTGACGGTGACGGTGACCTCGCCTACCCGCACGCTCGTCGGCGCGGTGACGGCACGGGTGACGGCCTGCTCGCCGACCTCCACGTCCTCCCCGTCCACAGACACCGTCGCCGCGGTCGCGGCCCTGACACTCAATTCCGACGACGACGCCTCCAGCACCGTCGTCGCCGTACGCCATTCGTTTTCCGCGTCATAGGCCCGCTTGGCGTCGTCGGCGGTGATGCGGTGCTCGGCGAGCTTGCGCCGCTTGACCTTGACCACCTCGTCGAGCTCGCGGACCCGCTCGAGGACCTCGTCGAGTTCGGCGAGCTTGCGGACGTTCACGCAATGCGCCAGATCCGTGTCCGCCACATGCAGCAGCCGACGTGCCCGGTCCCGCTTCGCCCGCGTCCGGACCACCGTCGCCTCGATCGCGTCGACGTCCCGTGCCTCCGCCGCCGCGGCCTCGCGCAGCGGCACCAGCTCCGCGACGACCGCATCCAAAGCCGTCTGGGCCTGCTTCTCCTGCGCGATCAGCTCGGCGCGCGCGTCCTGCGCCGAGCGGGCGTTGTTCAGCTCCACCGTCGCCAACGTCACTGCATCGTCGGCCTTCGACTTGGCGTGATGGAATTCCTTGAGCTCCGCCACCGTCGCGCGCCACGACGCAACCTCGGCTTCCGCCGCCGGCAGATCCGATTCGAGCTCGGCCCGACGCCGATCGTTCTTCTTCGCCTCGTCGACCAAGTCGCGCACTTCCTCCACGCGCGCGGACGCCGCGGCGTAGCGGGCATCGGCGGCCTCCACCGCCGCGGCCGCCTCCTTCAGAGAGGATTTCTCCTTGCCCTGCGCCGTGTAATACAGCGCACGCTCCGCCAGCGCCGCCTCGACGATGGACTTCTGCTCGTCGGTTTCCGCCGATCCGCCGGACGCCTCCTGCAGGGCCGCCGTCACCTGCGCGTACGCACCCATTTGCAGTGCCTTCTGCTCGGTGCCCTGGCGGGCCACGAACGCGTTCCACAGGTCGCGCGTGCCCTCGCCGCGGGTCAGCTCGTTGAGCCACTGCTGCGCGGCGTCGCCCGCCAGCTGCTTGGGTGCGGGTTCCGCCACCGAAATCTCGGTCAGAGTGGCGTTGCGGTTGCCCGCGAACACCTTGCGCATGGTGAACCGCGTCCCGCCCAGCGTCATGTCCAGCGTCACGTCCGGGAACGTGTCGCGGTTGTTCGGCCGCAGGGCCTTGACTTCCTTGCGGTCGGACTTCGCGGGCCAGGTCAACGCCACGTGGATCGCTTCGGCGATGGTGGACTTGCCCATCTCGTTGTCGCCGGCGATGACGATCACGCCGCGGTCCGGCAGCTCGTCGGCCACCAGATGCTCGATGCCGCGGACGTTCTTCAGCTCGATCGAATGCAGTTTCATGGTCCGCCCCTACTTCCCGGTCCCGGCCAAACGCGCCAACAGCCCCAGGGCATCGGCCGCCGCCCGGCGATCCTCGTCCGCCAACGCCCCGTCCGCCGTCCGCGCCTTCAATTGCTCCGCGGCGTCGAGCGGGAATCCGTTGAGCCCCAGCGACGTGATGTCGCCGTCCTCCGGCACCACGGTGACCTCGCTGCCGCTGCCCCGGCGGTACAGCGCGGCGAACGACGGGGCGATCTCCTCCATGCCCCGCTTCAACTCCGCCGAGCCGATGAGATTGAGCGTCCCGCGCAACGAATACTTCACGCACGTCCGGGACTTGTCGGTGAGCATCCGCAGCTCGTCCAACCACGCCCGCGCATCCTCGACCCCGGCGAAATCGCGCTCCATGGCCCGGAAGTTCCACTGGCCGATGTGCGCCACCTCCACCAACGGCTCCGCATCCGGCGAGGCGTCGACGACCAGGACGTTGCCGGAATGCCTCTCCTTGTCGTCGTAATCCGTCGTTTCGGGCGACCCGGAAAACCACATCCGCCCGGCGTCGTCGAGCTGCTGCGTCGAGTGGGAATCGCCCACGGCCACGTAATGCACGGCACGCTTGCCGACGGCCTCCGCCACCGCATCCAGCGACAGCGTCTCCCCCACCTCCGCGCCGAATCCCGCGACCTGGCCGTGCGCGACGGCGATGCGCACCCCGGCGGTGGGCTCCAGCCCCGCCAGCGCCTCGGCGAGCACATCCGTATCCGGGGCCCTGCTGGTCAGCGGCGCCCCGACGATCTCCACTCCCGGGCGCACCTCCACCGGTTCCGAATCGCGCAGGACGTGGACGCCCTTCTGCGCCACCTCGTCGAACACGCGGCGGTGGTAGATCGACGTCGCATCCAGCGCGTCATGATTGCCCGGCAGCAAATACACCGGGACGGGCAGCTCTCGGATCACGTCCAGCGCACGCTGGAAATCGCGTTCCGGCAAAGTGTTTGACTCGAAGACGTCGCCGGCCACGACGATGAACTCCGCGCCCCGCTCCTGCGCCAGCCGCCCCAGCCGCCGCACGGCCTCGAGGCGATCCGCCGAATACCTGGCCTGCGCCTCGCCGTCGCCCTCCCTGAGAAACCACCGCGTCATGCCCAACTGCCAGTCCGACGTGTGCAGGAACCGCACCGCCGACCCGTCCGCCGCCCGCGAATCCCGCTGCTCATCCATGCCCCGATTCCTATCAGAGCCCCCGGATCACCGCCGGGCGAAACACCCCCGGCGCGCCATCACGCCCGGGTCACTCCGCATCGTCGTCGAACGAGGCCGCCACCATGCCGTCGTCGTCTTCGCCGCGCCGTCGCTCCGGACCATCGTCGAGATCGACGTCATCGAAGGACGGCGGCGAGGTCAGGTGGTCCCAGCAGTCCTCGAGGTCGGCGACGGCGCGCAGGGTCTCCACCGACAGCACCGTCGTCGACCGCAGCGCCGCGTGCAGCAGCGTCGGGTCGGTGTCGCGCAGCACCACCATGGTCTCCGGGTTCGGGATCTCGATCGCCGGCAGGTCCGTCCCCCAGAAATCCTGCTCCACGATTTCGAGCACCGGATCCTCGGTCCGCGGCCCCGTCGGCCTGCGCACCGGGCCGCGCGCCGCACCGTCGCCGTCGCGCCCCGTCGCCCGCGCCGCAGCCTCGGCGACGAGCCCGGCCAGTTTGTGCCGCGCCTCGAGCACCCCGAGCCCCCGCAGCTCCAGCGCGTTGAGAGGCTCGGCGTCGATCGCCCGCGCCGCCGATGCGGCCACCGCCACCGCGTGCTTGCACACCAGCGTCGCATCAGGGCACGAGCACCGGCACGTCGGCGCCTCGTCACCGGCCAGCAGCAGCTGGTCGAGCTGCTTGCCCGGCAGAATGCCCTTCTCCAGGTCATCGGCCGCGCCGGTGGTGCCCGCCAGCCACCGCAGCAGCCCGTCGGCCACTCCGGCGTCGCGGTACGGAAACTTGATCACCACGGTGAACGGCTCGATCTGGCTGCCGCGGACCTCTCCGACGATCTGCCCGTCGACCATGCGGAAGCCCAGCACGTTGCCGTCGCGGAAGTACGCCTCGCCCCGCCCGCGGCGGCCTTCTTCGGCCCGGTCCGCGACGGAGTCGTAGACCCTGCGCGCGATCTCGGTGCGGGGACGGACGACCTTGCCGCCTGCTTTGCGACGATGCGCCGCACCCTTCTTCCCGCGTGCCCCGCGCGTCCCGCCGCGAGCATCGCCGCGGCCGCCGAAGTCCGCGTAGATGACGTTGTCGCCCCAAGTCACATCACCGTTGGCCATCGTCGCCCTCCTGCTTCATCCCGGGTGCACGGCGCCCGCGCTTTTTCGTGCCGGAGCCCGCATCACCATCGGCACGGCGGAGCTCGCCGAAGGCGATGACATCCGCGAGCTGATCGGGACCGGTGTCGCCGACGCCGGACTTTCGCTTCCGGGAATCGCGCGCCCACTCGTCTTCCACGGTGTGCCCGGCGTCGGAGGCCTCGCGGGCCCGGCGCGAGCGCTCGTCGTCAAGCTTCCACAGACGGTGGAGCTCGTCCAGGCCCATCTCGGTCAACCACGCCTCGCCGGTGGGCATCACCGCCCGCGCCAGATCGACCTTGCCGGCGATGACCTGGTCGATGCGCTCCTCGATGGTCCCCTTGGCCACGAGCTTGTGCACCTGCACGTCACGGCGCTGCCCGATGCGGTAGGCGCGGTCGGTCGCTTGGTCCTCCACCGCCGGATTCCACCAACGGTCGACGTGGACCACGTGATTGGCCGCCGTCAGATTCAGGCCCGTGCCGCCGGCCTTGAGGCTGAGCACCATCACCGGCGGCCCATCCGGCGCGTTGAACTCCGTGACCATCCGCTGCCGCGCCGCCCGCGAAACTCCGCCGTGCAAAAACGGGATGTCCACGCCCAAACGGTCGGCCAACCACGGCTGGAGCATTGACCCGAAGGCCGTGTACTGGGTGAACACCAGAACCCGCTCGCCGTCGAGCACCGCGGCGTCGACGATGCGCTCCAGCTCCGCGACCTTCCCCGACCGGTGCCTGCCCTTGTTCAGCAACGGAGACCCGTCGGACTGGAAATGCGCCGGGTGATTGCAGATCTGCTTGAGCTTGGTGATGCCCTGCAGCACCAGCGCCCGCCTCTTCATCCCCTTTGCCGCATCGACCTCGCGCTCCAGCTCGTCGATCCAGCCCTTGTACAGCAGGGCCTGCTCGGCGGTCAGCGGCACCAGCGCGATGTTCTCGTCCTTCTCCGGCAGATCGTCGAGGATGCCCGGGTCGGTCTTCATGCGCCGCAGGATGAACGGCGCGGTGATCTGCCGCAGCTCCGCGGCCCGCTCGACGTTGCCGTCACGCTCGATGGGAGCGGCGAACCGCGACCGGAACGACCGCGCCGATCCCAGCATGTTGCGGTTGCAAAAATCCATGATCGCCCGCAGCTCGCCCAGGTTGTTCTCCACCGGCGTGCCCGTCAGCGCGATCCGCTGCCGCGCGGGCAGCGACCGCACCGCCCGCGACGCCGCGGTATTCGGATTCTTCACCGCCTGCGCCTCGTCGAGGATCACGTGATCCCACTGCACCGCGCCCCACTCGCCCGGATCGCGCGCTACGACGCCATACGTGGTCACCACCAGATCCGCGCCCTCGGCGACGCGCTTGAGTTCCTCACCCCGCGGCCGGTTGCCCCCATGGAGCACCTTCACCTTCAAATCCGGCGTGAACTTCGCCGCTTCCGCGGCCCAGTTGGACACCACGGACATGGGTGCGATCAGCAGGGTCGGGTACCGCTTGACGACGCCGTCCAGCGCCCGCACCGAGTCACCGCCGGCCTCGAGAGCGGCGTCGAGTTCTTCGCGGGCGGCGCGATCGCCGTCGGTTTCGGCGGCCGGACGGCCATTCTTCTCGTGCAACAGCAGCGCCAGGATCTGGATGGTCTTGCCCAGGCCCATGTCGTCGGCCAAGATCACCCCGAAACCGGCAGAGGACATCCACGCCAACCAGTCCAGGCCCCGGCGCTGGTATTCGCGCAGCTCGCCGACGAAACCGTCGGGCACGGGAACGCGGGGGCCGTGGAAGCCGGCGGCGGCATCGCCCGGCGCGGCATCCCCGCCGGCCGCGTTTTCGTCGCCCGAGCCCTCATCTGCCGCGCGCTTGCCATCGGCGTCATCGTCGAAGACGGCGCGCGCCCACCCGCGGGCGTCGACGTCGACGGGCACCGGAGCCTGCGCCACCGCACCATCGGCGAAGTGGATCTCGCTCAGCGCCGCCGACCCCTTGCCCGTGGCTTCGCCCGCCTTGGTCTGCTCCTCGAGGAACTTCAGCGCTTTGCGCGTCGCCTCCGGATCCGCCGCGACCCAACTGTCGCGCAGGCGCACCAGGCCGGACCCGGATTCGGACAGGCGCCGGACCTCGTCGTCGGAAAGCTCCTCGTCCCCCAGCGTCAGCTTCCACTTGTAATCCACCAGCTGGTCGAACCCGACGCGGGCCTCCGTCGCACCGCGCACCGAACCGGTCGGCTGATCGTCGCGGGGGCTGACCTCCAGCCGCAGCGCCGGCTGCGCCGTCATCCACGCCCGCGGCAGCATCACGGCGATGCCGGCTTCGCGGAGCTTGTCCACGCCCTCGGCCACCAACGCCACGACCTGGTCGGGGGTCAGCAGCAGATCCAGGCCCTCGCCGGCCGACGCCGCGTCGCGGAACGGCGGGAACACCTTCTGCGCCAACTCCAGCTGCGGACGCAGCTGCGTGAGCACCGAACCACGGCACATCGCCGGATCCAACCGCTCCGGGGCGTCCACCCCGATGCGGTAGTGCATGCGCAACGGCCAGGACAAGCCCTCATCGCCCGACGCTCCACCGGCGCCATCCGCACCGCCTTCCCCGCCCCTGTTGCGCACGATGTCGATGACGCGGCTGGGCTCGGGATCCTCGAAATCCTCGGGTTCCTCCACGACCAGCAGCAGCCGCACGTCCTCGCCCGTCGCCGACGCCCGCCACTGCGCCAGATCCGCGGCCGCGTCCGCCGACGCCCGGCGCAACGGCTCCGAATCCAACAACGACCGCACGAACGCCTGCCGGCCCTTCGGCGGCTCCGGCAGATCCGCCAGCAACGCATTGACCGTCCAATGGAACAGCCGCCCGATCAGGTCGTCGAGCATCCCCTTGCCGCCGTTGACCACCAGCACCGGCGGGGTGCGCTGCGCGACCTGCGCCCGCCACGACGATTCCTTCAGACCATCCGGCAACCGCCACTGCGGCCACCACCGGCCCTCCTCCCACGTCACCGCCACCAGCGCGCGACCCGACCGGGCCCACCGCTCCATGGATTCCTGGACGCGGATGAGAAACCGCAGATCCGGGGCGATCGCCCGATCATCGGCGTCGCCCCGCAGGGACTCCAGCACCGTCACCGCACGCTCCGGGACGAACGCCCACGTCGGCAGAACATGGCGCACCTTCCGCCCCTTCGGCGTGCGCAACTCCACCTCCGGCCGCCCGCGCGGCACCGACGCCAGCACCGCCGCGGCCGCGCCGGGAAGGGCCGCCCGTGCGCCGTCGTCAAGCCCCGCCAGCACCCGGTGCCCGTCCACGCGCTCCAACCACAGATGCAACCCGGAGTCGGGGATCCACAAACCGTGGAGCACATGAGTGGCCGAAGACATGCCCCGATCATGCCACCCGCGCCGGATCGCACCGGACGGCACCGGGCCGCGGATGTTCGGAAGACCCCGGCGCGGCGAGGCCGGGCATCCCCCGAAAGCATGGGCCACGCCACATTGTTATGGAGTCGTTATCCGCCCCGCTCACAGGTCACATTAAGGTTCAAGGGACCACCGAAAACCGGAAATACCCAGGTCACCGTTTTGCGCGCCCAACCCCGACCATGAAAACGTCGATTGGTCACTCGCACGAACGTAGCCTTGATTCCCCACACCAGAAGGAGTGGAACACTTGGAAGCGACGACCTGGTATCTCATCGCCATCGTCATCTACCTGGCCCTGATGCTGTACATCGGGTACGCCGCGTACCGGAAGACCACCGAGTACGACGACTACATGCTCGCCGGCCGCGGCCTGCACCCGTTCGTCGCGGCACTGTCCGCCGGCGCCTCCGACATGTCGGGCTGGCTGCTGATGGGCCTCCCCGGCGCGATCTACCTGTCCGGCCTCAACCAGACGTGGATCGCCATCGGCCTGTGCGTCGGCGCCTGGGCGAACTGGAAGCTCACCGCGCCACGCCTGCGGGCGTACACGAAGGTGGCGAAGAACTCGATCACCATCCCGTCTTTCCTGGAGAACCGTCTGGAAGACAAGACCAAGATCCTGCGCGTCGCGTCGGGCATCATCATCCTGGTCTTCTTCACCTTCTACGTCTCCTCCGGCATGGTCGCCGGCGGACGCTACTGGGAGTCGACGTTCGGCGGCGACTACATGGTCGGCCTGCTGATCGTCTCCGGCGTGACGCTGCTGTACACGCTCTTCGGCGGCTTCCTGGCCGTGTCCTACACCGACGCGGTGCAGGGCATCATCATGTTCCTGGCGCTGATCATCGTGCCCATCGTCGCGATGTTTACGCTGACGTCCAACGGCGAGCCGGTCTCCGACATGTTCTCCTTCGCCGCCGAGAACGCCTACGCGGGCTCCGAGGGCGCGCCGGTGGAGGGCTTCTTCAACCCCTTCACGGGCATCCCGCTGATCACCGCCATCGGCCTGTTCGGTTGGGGCCTGGGCTACTTCGGCCAGCCGCACATCATCGTGCGCTTCATGGCGCTGCGCTCC
>DGYMI06202__coassemble_1030_pt1 | contig 33120 bp, 24 predicted proteins | sample DGYMI06202__metabat2_high_PE_017 | metagenome-assembled genome bin DGYMI06202
GGACAGCTCGACGCCGATGCGCTCCGGCTGCAGCAGCTCCACCAGGCCGCGGCGCGACTCCAGGTCCGGGCACGAGCCGTAGCCGAAGCTGTAGCGGGCGCCGCGGTACTTCAGGTCGAAGAAGTCGCGGGTGTCGTCGGAGTCGTCGCTGCCGGCGGTGGTGCCGTCGGAGAAAGCCAGCTCCGAGCGGATGCGCTGGTGCCAGAACTCGGCCAGCGCCTCGGTGAGCTGCACGCCGATGCCGTGGACCTCGAGGTAGTCGCGGTACTCGTTGGCGGCGTAGATCTCGTTGGCGAAGTCCGCGATCGGCTGGCCCATGGTGACCAGCTGGAACGGCATGACGTCGACCTGCCCGGCCTCGATGGCGCGCTCGCGGGAGCGGATGAAGTCCGGGATGGCCAGGTAGCGGCCACGCTGCTGGCGCGGGAACTCGAAGGTGACCACCGGCTCGGCGGTCGGATCCGGCTCTTCGCCGTCGGCCGGCAGCGGCAGGATGTGCACCTTCTCCCCCTCGGACACGGCCGGGAAGTAGCCGTAGACCACGGCGGCGTGCTGGAGGATGTGGTCGGCGCGCAGCCGCTGCAGCCACGCACGCAGGCGCGGCCGGCCCTCGGTCTCCACGAGCTCCTCGTACGACGGGCCGTCGTCGCCGCGGGTGCCGCGCAGGCCCCACTGGCCCATGAACAGCGCCCGCTCGTCCAGGGTGGTCAGGTAGTCGTCGAGGGCGACGCCCTTGATGATCCGCGTCCCCCAGAACGGAGGCGTCGCCACCGGCACGTCCTCGGCGACGTCCGAACGCTCCGGCAGCTCGACCGCCTCTTCCGCGGCCTTGGCGGCGCGCTCCGCGGCGATGCGCTTGGACCGCTCGTGGCGCTCCTTGCGCTTGGCCTTGGCCTCGGCGGCGGCGATGGCCTCCGGGGAATCCGGGGCCGGGCCGGTGCCGCGCTTGGCGGCCATGATCTCGTCCATCAGACGCAGGCCCTCGAACGCGTCGCGGGCGTAGTGGACGTCGCCCTGGTAAACCTCGTCGAGGTCGTTTTCGACGTACGTGCGGGTCAGCGCCGCGCCGCCGAGCAGGACCGGGAACCTCTCGGCTACGCCGGAGGAGTTGAGCTCCTCCAGGTTGTCCTTCATCACCACGGTCGACTTCACCAGCAGGCCGGACATGCCGATGACGTCGGCATCCGACTCCTGGGCGGCGGACAGGAAGTTCGCGATCGGCTGCTTGATGCCGATGTTGACCACGTTGTAGCCGTTGTTGGACAGGATGATCTCGACCAGGTTCTTGCCGATGTCGTGGACGTCGCCCTTGACCGTGCCGATGACCATCGTGCCCTTCGACCCGGTGGAATCCTCCGCGTCCATGAAGCCCTCGAGATAGGCCACGGCCGTCTTCATCGTCTCCGCCGACTGCAGCACGAACGGCAGCTGCATCTGGCCGGAACCGAACAGCTCGCCGACGGTCTGCATGCCGCGCAGCAGATCCTCGTTGACGATCGCCAGCGGGTCCTTCTCCTTCATGCCCGCGTCGAGGTCGGTCTCGATGCCGGTGCGCTCACCGTCGATGATGCGCTGCGCCAGACGATCGAACAGCGGCAGCGCGGCCAGTTTCTCGGCGCGGGCGTCCTTGGCGTCGGCGGCGGACACGCCGTCGAAAAGCTCCATGAAGGTCTGCAGCGGGTCGTAGGCCCCGTCCGGGTGGTCGTCGCCGCGGCGGCGGTCGTAGACCATGTCCAGGGCGACTTTGCGCTGGCGCTCGTCGATGCGGTTCATGGGCAGGATCTTCGAGCTGTGCGCGATCGCCGAATCCAGGCCGGCCTCGATGCACTCGTTGAGGAACACCGAGTTGAGCACCTGGCGGGCGGCGGGGTTCAGGCCGAAGGAGATGTTCGACAGGCCCAGGGTCGTGTGGACCTCCGGGTGGCGCTTCTTCAGCTCGCGGATGGCCTCGATGGTCTCGATGCCGTCGCGGCGGGTCTCCTCCTGGCCGGTGGAGATGGGGAACGTCAGGCAGTCGACGATGATGTCCTGCTCGCGCAGGCCCCACGTGCCGGTGATGTCGGCGATGAGCCGCTCGGCGATCTCGACCTTCTTCTCGCGGGTGCGGGCCTGGCCGTCCTCGTCGATGGCCAGCGCGACGACGGTGGCGCCGTGCTCGACGGCCAGCTCCATGATGCGGTGGTAGCGCGAGCCCGGGCCGTCGCCGTCCTCGAAGTTCACCGAGTTCAGGGCGCTGCGGCCGCCGAGGTGCTCCAGGCCGACGCGCAGGACGTCGGGCTCGGTGGAGTCGAGCATGACCGGCAGCGTCACCGACGTGGCGATCTGGGCGGCCAGCGTGGCCATGTCCTCGCGGCCGTCGCGGCCGACGTAGTCGACGCACAGGTCGATCATGTGGGAGCCGTCGGTGACCTGGCCGCGGGCGATGTTCAGGCACTTCTCCCAGTCGGCGGCGAGCATGGCCTCGCGGAACGCCTTCGAGCCGTTGGCGTTGGTGCGCTCGCCGATCATGGTGATGCCGATGTCCTGCGTCAGCGGCATGGTCGAGTACAGCGAGGCGACGTCGTCGGTGCGGTTGGGGTCGCGCTCGGCGCGGGTCGCGGGGCCGCGGTCGGCCCAGTCGCCTTCGCCGATGACGGCGTCGCGCACGGCGGAAATGTGCTCCGGCGTGGTGCCGCAGCAGCCGCCGACCATGGACAGGCCGTAATCCTCGACGAAGCCGCGCAGCGCGGTGGCCAGGTCGGGAGCCGTCAGCGGGTAGGTCGCGCCGTTCTTGCCCAGCACGGGCAGGCCGGCGTTGGGCATGACGGAGACGGGGATGCGCGCGTTCTTGGACAGGTAGCGCAGGTGCTCGCTCATCTCGTCCGGGCCGGTGGCGCAGTTCAGGCCGATCATGTCGATGCCCAGCGGCTCCAGCGCGGTCAGCGCCGCGCCGATCTCGGAGCCCATCAGCATGGTGCCGGTGGTCTCCACGGTGACGTGGACGATGATCGGGATGCGCTTGCCCAGCTGCCGCATGGCCTCCTTGACGCCGTTGACGGCGGCGCGGACCTGCAGCAGGTCCTGCGCGGTTTCGATGAGGAAGCAGTCGGCGCCGCCGTCGAGCATGCCCAGGCCACACTCGACGTAGGCGTCGCGCAGCGTGGCGTAGGGGGCGTGGCCGAGGCTCGGCAGCTTCGTGCCGGGGCCGATGGAGCCGGCGACGAAACGCGGCATGCCGTCGCGGCCGGGGCCCATCTCGTCGGCGACGCGGCGGGCGATGGCCGTGCCCTTCTCCGCGAGCTCGCGGATGCGGTCCTCGATGTCGTAGTCCGCCAGGTTCGGCAGGTTGCAGCCGAAGGTGTTGGTCTCGACCAGATCGGCGCCGGCCTCGAAGTAGCGGCGGTGGATCGTCTCGAGGATGTCCGGTCGGGTGTCGTTGAGGATCTCGTTGCAGCCCTCGAGGCCCAGGAAATCCTTCTCCACGTCGAGATCGAACGATTGCAGCTGGGTGCCCATGGCGCCGTCGCCGATGAGCACGCGCTCGCGCAGAGCGGTGAGGAACGGGGAATCCACGTGATCGACCATGGGTAGACACCTTAGTCTGTTGTGCCCGTCAACCAGGTGTCGGGTCGGACCCATGCTTGACGACGGCCAATCTCCCCGCGGTCCGTCGTCAAGCAGATTCGTGCCGTGGGACTAGAAGTCGCGCTCCGGGAGGTCGTCGTGCCCCTCGTCCAGGCCCGCGGCGCGGGCGGCGCGGATGAGCAGCGGCACCAGCGTCTCGCGCTCCTCGGGTTCGAGCACGGCGTCGTCGTGGTTGGCGTTGACGGCGTTGAGGTCGGCGGTGACGCGGTCGACGACGGCCATCAGCGCCTCCTGCGACGCCGGCTCGCGCTGGGCGGACAGGGCGTCGAGGGCGTCGAAGTAGCGCTCGACGACGTCGCGCACCTCCGCCACCGCGGCGACGTCGAAGGGCTCGAACCAATTCTCGCGGTCCTCCTCCGAGAGGTAGGAACCGGTGGCGTAGGACTCCAGGTCGCCGGCGAACTCGTCGAGTTCCGGCTGGAACGTGTCGCGGATCATGCGCCAATCATGCCCGCGCGCAAGCCGTTTCGCCGGGCGGGCGCCGGCGCGGGTGGAGTGCGGGGGCAGATGCTCAGAGTTTGACGCCCAGCAGGGCGTCGAGGGCGACGGCCATGTCGGCGCCCGGGCCGGTGAAGCCGGATGCGGCATCGGAGCCAACGGACTCGCGGCCGCCGAGGACGGCGTCCGCCCACTCGTCGACGGCGGCCAGCGCGCGCGGGGTGTCCAGGTCGTCGGACAGGGCCTCGCGGACGGCGGTGATGGTCGCCGTGACGTCGCTGGAAGCCGCGGCCGCGGCCCGGCGCCACCGGTCCAGGCGTTCATTGGCGGCGGCGAGGATCTCGTCGGACCAGTCGCGGTCCGAGCGGTAGTGCCCCGCGAAGACGCCCAGGCGGATCGCCGACGGATCGGTGCCGGCGGCGACGAGCTTGGACACGAAGACCAGGTTGCCCAGGGACTTGGACATCTTCACGCCGTCCAGCGCGATCATCCCGGAGTGGACGTAGTGCTTCGCCATGCGCGGGTGCCCCGTGGCGGCCTCGGCGTGGGCGGCGGAGAACTCGTGGTGCGGGAACGCCAGATCGCTGCCGCCGCCCTGGATGTCGAAGCCGACGCCCAGGCGGTTGACGGCGATGGCCGAGCACTCGATGTGCCAGCCAGGGCGGCCGCGGCCGAAGGGGGCGTCCCACGCCGGCTCGCCGTCGCGCTCGGCGCGCCACAGCAGCGCGTCGAGGGGATCGCGCTTGCCGGGGCGGTCGGGGTCTCCCCCGCGCTCGGCGAACAGCTCCGCCATGGTCGCCTCGTCGTAGTTCGACTCGTAGCCGAAGTCCGCGGTGGCGTTGCGGTCGAAGTAGACGTCCGCGTATTCGTCGTCGAGCTGGTACGCGGCACCCGACTCCAGCAGGCGGCCGACCATCTCCACGACCTCGCCGACGCTCTCGATCGCGCCGATGTAGTCGCGCGGCGGGATCACCGACAGGTTCTTCATGTCGTCGCGGAACAGGTCGATCTGCGACTGGCCGAGCTCGCGCCAGTCCACGCCGTCGCGCTCGGCGCGCTCGAACAGCGGGTCGTCGACGTCGGTGATGTTCTGGACGTAGTGGACCTCGTGGCCGTTGTCGAGCAGCACGCGGTAGGCCAGATCGAAGGTCAGGTAGGTGGCCGCGTGGCCCAGGTGCGTCGCGTCGTACGGGGTGATGCCGCAGACGTACATCGTCGCGGTCTTGCCCGGCCGCACCGGCCTGATCGCCTCATCGGCGGTGTCGTGCAGGCGGAGCGGGACGGGATCGCCCGCGACGGAAGGGACGGTCGGGATGGGCCACGAATGCATGCCGGAAACCTTACATCGGCTGCATGACGCCGATTCCCAGCAGGACCATCACCAGGATGCCCACCGGGATGCGGTACGCCGCGAACCAGGCGAAGGAGTGGTTGGCCACGAACTTCAGCAGCCAGGCGATCGCGGCGTAGCCGACGACGAAAGCGACCAGCGTGCCCACCAGCAGCTGGGCACCGGACGCGGCCTGCCCGGCGGCCGGGTCGAAGGCGTCGGGAAGCGAGAACAGGCCCGACGCCAGGACCGCCGGGATGGCCAGCAGGAAGCTGAAGCGCGTGGCAACCTCGCGGTCGAGGTTCAGGAACAGGCCGGCCGAGATCGTGCCGCCGGAGCGGGACACGCCGGGGATCAGCGCCAGGCACTGCGCGAAGCCCATGACGATCGCGTCGCGCATGGTCAGCTCGTCGAAGCTGCGGTCGCGCCGCGAGAACTTCTCCGCCGCGATGAACACGAAGGAGAACAGGACCAGCACGGTTGCGGTGATCCACAGGTTGCGCAGGCCCTCGCGGATGATGTCCTTGCCGAAGAACCCGATGATCGCGATGGGCAGCGTGCCCACGATGACCATCCAGCCCATGCGGTAGTCGAAGTCGCGGGCGTCCTTGTTGAACAGCCCCCGGAACCACGCGGTGAGGATCCGCCAGATGTCCTTGGCGAAGAACACCAGCACCGCGGCTTCCGTGCCCAGCTGGATGACGGCGGTGAACGACGCGCCGGCGTCGGCGCCCCAGAACAGTTCCGACACGATGCGCAGGTGGCCGGAGGAGCTGACCGGCAGGAATTCGGTGAGGCCCTGGACGATGGACAGGACGATGGTCTGCAGCCACGTCATGTCGGTGGCCCCGGCCGACTCGGCGGCCGCGAAGATGGCGGGGGTAGAAGTCACGGCGGACAGGCTACTCCCCCTGCGCGTGAATCGGGGTACCGCCGCGTGACGACGGTCCGCGTCTCCCCCGGCTCGGTGTGCCGGGTCGGGCATGCCGGGCACGTAGAGTGGGGCGGGTGCGACGACGACTACTTGGAGCCAGCGGGCTGAGGGTGTCCGCCCTCGGGCTGGGCACCGCGACGTGGGGTGCGGGAACCGAGCGCGATGAGGCGGCGAAGATTCTGGTGGATTTCGTCGACGCGGGCGGGACCCTGGTTGACGCGACCCCGGTGACCGGTTCGGGCTCCCCCGAGGACATGCTCGGGTCGGTGCTGCGGCGCAAGGGGATGCGCGGCGACGTCGTGTTGTCGGCCGCCTCCGGCGTCGACCCCGGGCAGCCGGTGGGCCGCCGGGTGGATTGTTCGCGCCGGGCGCTCATCGCCGACCTCGACGCGTTGCTGGATCGCCTGCACGTCGATCACGTGGACATCTGGTCGGCCGGGTATTGGGACGCCTCGACGCCGCCGGAGGAGGTCGCGGACACCCTCGAGTTCGCCGTGCGTTCCGGGCGGGTCCGGTACGCGGGCGTGCGCGGCTACACGGGCTGGCAGCTGGCGGTGACGCACTCGGCCGCCGGGCGCATCCGGCCCGTCGTCGCCCAGCACGAGCTGAGCCTTCTGCAGCGCGGCCCGGAACAGGAACTGCTGCCGGCCGCCGCGCACCTTGGCGTGGGCTTCATCGCCGGGGCCGCGTTGGCCCAGGGCGTGCTCACGGGCAAATACCGCGACTCGATCCCGGAGGACTCCCGCGGTGCCTCTGAGCACGCCGACGCCGAAGTGCAGGACTACCTCGACCCGCACGGCGTCACCGTCGTCGGCGCGCTGTGCACCGCCGCCGAGGGCCTGGGCGTGTCCCCGCCGGCCGCCGCGCTGGCGTGGACTCGCGATCGCCCGGGGGTGACGTCGGTGCTCATGGGCGCCCGCACCCGCGGGCAGCTCCGCGAATTGCTCGCCGCCGATGACCTGGTGCTGCCCGGCGCCATCTGCGACGCGCTCGACGACGTGTCGTTGTAAGCCGGCGACCACGGGGCCCACGAAAACGCCGAAGCCGGGGGCGGCCGCGGAAACCCCGGGTGGTACCGTCGTCAAGCGTGAGCAGCAACTCCCGCATTCGCATGTCCGTCGCCCTCGCAGGCCTCGCCGCACTGGCCCTTCCGCTGGCGGCGTGTGGTTCCGATGCAGAAGGCGAGGTGGTCGCGGGCATGGGCAACGCGACGCCGTTGCCCGCCGCCGGAGGTTCGGCGGACGAGCCCGCCGGAAAGGTCATCGACCTGGACGAAAACGTCACCGGCGCCCTGCGCGTCGATGACCGGATTCTGCTGCGCGCCGAGTCGAAGGTGCTGTCCGGCACCCCGGAGGACCCGGCGATGGATTCCAACGACGTCGACGCGGCCTGCGGCGATCTCGCCCCGGCCGGCAACGTCGCCGTGCTCCCCTGCCCCGACGGCATCCACGTCCTCGCCGAGGACGGGTCCGGCACCGCCGTCATCGGCCGCGGCACCGCCTACACCGCCGCCGTCGGGCTGTCCGACGGCCGCATCGTCGGCCACCGCGCCGATTCCGACCGGGTCGACGTCTTCGGCGCCGACGGCGAACACGCCGATGACTTCGCCGTGTCGCGGCACGGTTCCCAGCTGCTGTCCGTGCCGTCGAACCGCGAGTCTGCGGTGCTGCTGGAGATCAACCGGCCGGAGACCTCGGTCCACGAGATCATCCTCGACGAGTCCCGCCCGGGTTCGGGCCTGCGCGCCGGCATCGGCGTCGGTCCCGCGTCCGTCGGCGAGGACGGCACCGTCGCGGCCGTGGACGTCAAGGGCGGGCAGCTGTTGATCTACACCGCCGGCGACGTCGTGCGCCTGCACAATTCCACGCCGGTGCCGGAGGGGCCGTGGGCCGTCGCCGTGGATTCCGATCGCGGGCTGGTATGGGTGACGTCGACCGTCGATGGCGTCCTGACCGCCTATGACATCGCCTCGGGCACCGCGCTGAAGGCGGCGCAGCTGCCCACCGTCGCCGACGCCCAGGGCCTGGTCGTCACCGCGGACGGCGGCCTGGTCGCGTACTCCGCGTCCGGAGCCGGCGCCCAGTACCTCGACGCGGCCGCCGTCGATGCGGCGCTGGAGGAGGGCAAGACCGACCTGGAGGCCGAGCGCGCCCTGATGGAGCCCCGCGAGCCCGAGGACCGCTTGCCCACCGGCGCCGGCGAGGGCGAGTAATCTCCCGCTTGACCCCCCGTTGACCGAGGCGCCCGAGGAGCACCCGTGCCGCACCCCATCCGCACCGCCGCGTATCAGGCTTCCCTGAAGGCGATGTTCCAGCTCCCGCCGGAGCGCATCCACGTGATGATGAACGATTGGCTGGCTCGCCTGCAGCGCGCCCCGAAGGTGCGCCGGGCGATCGCGCGGTTGCTGGTCGTCGACGATCCGGTGCTGCGTCAGACCGTGTTCGGCGTGGATTTCCCCCGTCCCCTGGGGCTGGCGGCGGGCTTCGACAAGGCCGCCACCGCCGCGGATTGCTGGGCGGACGTCGGCTTCGGGTACGCCGAGCTGGGCACCGTCACCGCGCTTGCCCAGCCGGGCAACCCGGAGCCGCGCCTGTTCCGGCTCAAGGACGATCGTGCGCTGCTGAACCGCATGGGCTTCAACAACCCCGGCGCGGACCTGGTGGCGGTCAACCTCCGCGACCGGCGCGGCGACGGCGTCATCGGCGTCAACCTGGGCAAGACCAAGGTCGTGCCGCTGGAGGGCGCCGTCGGCGATTACCGCGATTCCGCCCGCAAGCTCGGCGATTTGGCCGACTACGTGGTGGTCAACGTCTCGTCTCCGAACACTCCGGGCCTTCGCGACCTGCAGGCCGTGGAGACTCTCCGCCCGATCCTCGCGGCGGTGCAGGAGGAGACGTCGTCGCCGGTGCTGGTGAAAATCGCGCCGGACCTGTCCGACGAGGACGTCCTCGCCGTCGCCGACCTGGCCGTGGAGTTGGGCCTGGCCGGCATCGTGGCCACGAACACGACCATTTCACGCGAGGGCCTGAAGACCCCGGCGTCGATCGTGAAGAAGATGGGTGCCGGCGGCGTCTCCGGCGCGCCCGTCGCTGCTCGCGCGCTGGAGGTGCTGCGGCTGCTGCACGGCCACGTCGGCGGCAAGCTGACGCTGATCAGCGTCGGCGGCATCGAGACGCCGCAGCAGGCGTGGGAGCGCATCGCCGCCGGCGCCACCCTGTTGCAGGGCTACACGCCGCTGATTTACGGCGGCCCGGATTGGATCCGCGACATCCACCTGGGCATCGCCCAGCAGATTCGGTTGCATGGCCTGGACTCGATCGCCGACGCCGTCGGTTCCGGACTGCCCTGGCGCGAGACCTCGGGCGCGTAGTCGCCCTGACACGACGACGCCCGGCGACTGATCCGCGAAGAACGCGGGGGTCGCCGGGCGCCGTCGTAGGCGCGGGAAGGGCTACTCCCCCTTGTTCTCCCACCACGGGGTGATGATCGCGCGCGCGATCGAATGGAAGTACAGATTGAAGCCCAGCACCGTCGGCGTGGCGTCCTCGGGGACATCGAGCTTGTCCACGTCGACGGCGTGCACCGCGTACATGTAGCGGTGCGGCGCGTGGTTGGCCGGCGGCGCGGCACCGTAGTGGGCGCGCTGGCCGGAATCGTTGCTCAGCTGAATGGTGCCCTCGGGCAGGTCGGAGGCGTCCTCGGTGGACGCGCCCTGCGCCAGGCCCGTGGCGTCGGCCGGGATGTTGAACGCGGCCCAGTGCCAGAAACCGGCGGCGGTCGGGGCATCCGGGTCGAAGCAGGTCACGGCGATGGACTTGGTGCCCTCGGGGAGTCCGGACCAGTTCAGCTCGGGTGAGACGGACTGCGGCGCGCGGAACTTCTCGGCGATGGGCTCACCATCGGCGATGTCCGGCGACGTAAGCTCGAACGTCGGCAGGTCCTTCAGCGGAGCGTACGGATCGGGGCCGGGGAAATTCGTCGGTGTGCTCATGGGTTCCAGTGTGCCCAAAGGCGAGGGCGCCTGCCAGGATGGTGGGCGTCGCAAAGCAGGCTTACATGCGTGGGATTCGCCACCCACCAGCGGATTTGGCGGCCCCCGGGGCGTGGGGTAAATTATCGGGAGTCAGCGCGGGAAGCCGCGCGAACACCACCTTGTCCGGGTGGCGGAATGGCAGACGCGCTAGCTTGAGGTGCTAGTGTCCTATTAACGGACGTGGGGGTTCAAGTCCCCCTCCGGACACCACAGCGAGAATCGAGCGGGCCCCGACCGAAAAGGTCGGGGCCCGCTTCGTGTGCGTGTGCCCCGCTACACCAGCGCCGACGTCAAGCGGAAGACGCTGTCCAGGTAGCGCTGGCCCCACGGGCGCTCGTCCCACTGCTCCGGGGTGAGCACGGTGGACACCGCGCGGTACTCGGCGGCGATCTCCTCCAGGCGCGGGACGATGGACCCCTGCGTGGCCAGGATCGAAATCTCGTAGTTGAGGCCGAATGACCGCATGTCCATGTTGGAGGACCCGAACACGGCGATCTCGCCGTCGACGACCATGAACTTCGCGTGCAGGATCTTCGGCGCCGGATACCGGTAGATGATCACGCCGGCGTCGAGAAGCGCCTGGTAGTACGACTGCTGGGCGTGGCCGACCATGAACTGGTCCGACTTCTCGTTGACGTACAGCTCCACGCGCACTCCCCCGTAAGCCGCCGACGTGATGGCGACGAGCATCGACTCGTCGGGCACGAAGTACGGGCTGACCACGATCAGCCGGTCGGTCGCGGCGTAGATCAAGTCGTTGAAGACGCGGAGGTTCGGCATCGTCGTGTAACCCGGCCCGGACGGCAGCACCTGCACGAGGTTGCCGCGGTCGGAGGCGCTGAACGGCGGCGCTTCCATGATCGGCTGCTCCTCGGGCCGGTCGAATTCCTCGCTGGTCCAGTCGATGGCGAAGACGGTGTCCAGGTGCAGGGCCACCTCGCCGGACATCTCGATCATCGTGTCCACCCACTGCCGGCCCATGCGGTGGTTCTTCTTGCGCTGGTACTCGGGCTCAATCATGTTCAGCGAGCCCATGAAGGCGATCTTGCCGTCGACGACGATGATCTTGCGGTGGTTGCGCAGGTCCAGGCGGCGGAACGTCAGCTTGACGATGCTCACCGGCAGCATCGGGTGCCACGGGATCCCGCCGCGGTCCAGGCGCTTCTTCAGTTTCCAGTAGCCGGGGTACTTGTACGAGCCGATCGGGTCGACGAGGACCTTCACCGACACCCCTCGGTCGTGGGCGCGTTCGAGGGCGCGCACGAACCGCTCGGTGACCGAATCAAGGGCGAAGATGTACATCTGCACGTGGACGGTGCGTTCGGCGGTGTCGATGACCTCGATGATCCGGTCGATGGTGCCTTCGTAGTCGGTGTGCACGCCGTGGTCGACGGCGCTGACCGACGGGATGCCGGTCAGCCGCCGCGACAGGCGGATGGTCGTCGCCGCGCTTTCGTCGACGTCCATGTGGCCGGGCACGTCCGGCAGGTTGCGCGTGCGTTCCAGGATCAGTTCGTTGGCCATGGCCTGGATCCGGTTTCTTCGCCCGGTGATCGTCTGCGATCCGAGCAGCAGGAACAGCGGCAGGCCGACGACCGGCAGCAGCATGATGACCAGCAGCCACGCCGTCGACGACGACGGGTTGCGGTTTTCCGGGATGACGCCGATGGCGATGAACTTGATCGCGTAATCGACGATGAGGATTGACGCCTGCCACCAGGAGATGTCGGTGAAAAAGTTCGTCAGCCAATCCATGATCGGCATTGTACGTGGTCCCCGCCCCGTGGCTTTTCGGGATCGTGCTTGACGACGGCTACGATTCCCCGGAGCAACGAACGAGTGGAAGAGGCGTGCGAATGGATGAGCGGGTGGACGGCCGGGACGAGGGCATCGCCCCGGAGGATCTGGCGACGTGCCTGCGGGTGCTCGAGGCTGGCGGCGACCTCGACCCGGAGCACCCGGATTCGGTGACGCTGCAGCGGGCGGTGGGCCGCCTGTTCAAGGAGGTCAAGCGCAATCGCCGCCGCGCCGCCCGCGACGCGCGCCTGGCCGCCGACCGCGCGGTCATCGAGGCCACCGCCACCGGCAGCGCCGACCGCATCGACGACGAGACCCTGGGCCTGGACCTGAAGCCGGCCCGCGAACTGCCCGCCGGTTCCCTGCCGGAGACCGTCGACGGTCGCCCGGTGGATCCGGAGCGTTTCGCCGGCGAGCTGCTGCGGTCGCAGAATTGCTACATCTGCAAGAAGCCGTTCACGCTCGTCGATCGGTTCCACCACCAGTTGTGCCCGGAGTGCGCCGACGAGAACCGCAAGTGGCGCGACGCCCGCTGCGACCTCACCGGCCGCCGGGCGCTGCTCACCGGTGGGCGGGCGAAAATCGGCATGCACATCGCGTTGCGGTTGCTTCGCGACGGCGCCCACCTGACCATCACCACCCGCTTCCCCAAGGACGCCGTGCGCCGCTTCGCCGCGCAGGCCGACTCGGCGGAGTGGCTGCACCGCCTGCGCGTCATCGGCATCGACCTGCGCGACCCGGCACAGGTCGTGCACCTGGCCGACGAGGTCGCCGCCGCGGGCCCGCTGGACATCCTGATCAACAACGCCGCCCAGACGGTGCGGCGCTCCGCCGGCGCGTACTCGGGCCTGGCCGACGGGGAGAACGCTCCCCTGGACCCCGCAGTCGGCGAGGCCGTGGACTGGGTCAGCCTGGGCACCACCACGTCGATCCACCCCGGCCAGCTGACCGGCGCGGCCGGCGCGGCGATTTCGGGATCGGGTACGGGGTCGGGTGCCGGGTCGGGTTCCGCCGTGGCTGAGGCCGGGCACTCCCTGCCCACCGATTCCGCGGCCGCCGATGCGCTGGTGTCGGCGGCTCTGACCGGAGGCTCGGCGTCTCTCGATCGCGTCGCCGAGGGAACCGCCGTCGACGCCGGCGGCCTGATCCCCGACCTCGTCGCCCACAATTCCTGGGTGGCCACCGTCGGCCAGGTCGACCCCGTCGAGCTTCTGGAAGTCCAGCTGTGCAACTCGGTGGCGCCCTTCATCCTGGTCAATCGCCTGCGTCCGGCCATGGAAGCCTCCACGTTCGCGCGCAAGTACGTGGTCAACGTTTCCGCCATGGAAGGCGTGTTCGGCCGTGGCTACAAGGGCCCCGGTCATCCCCACACCAACATGGCGAAGGCCGCTTTGAACATGTTGACCAGGACGTCGTCAAGCGAATTGCGCGAGCACGGGATCCTGATGACTGCCGTGGACACCGGCTGGATCACCGACGAGCGCCCGCACGTGACCAAGGAACGGCTGGCGAAAGAGGGCTTCCACGCGCCGTTGGACCTCATCGACGGCGCCGCGCGGGTGTACCACCCCATCGTCGCCGGCGAGACCGGCGGCCCGGAGTACTCGGGGGTCTTCCTCAAGGACTACGAGCCGTCGAGCTGGTAGCGCGGGCCGGAGTCGGCTAATTGCGCGGCTGGCCCGCCAACTGCACCGGCACGTGGCCGCCCGTGCCGCGGGCGGCCGATCCGTCGACGCCGTGATGGGCCTCGCCCCACGTGAAGATCTTCCCGTCGACGGTCAGGCACGCCGAGTAGCTGCCGCCTCCCCCGGCATCGGCGGCCGTTGCGTCGCCGGGCAGCGTCACCGGGCGCGGCACCGTGGAAAACGACCGCAAGGCGCCCGGGAAACCCAGCTGCCCGTGGTCGTTGGCGCCCCACGTGACCAGGGTGCCGTCGACGAGGATCGCCCCGGCATGTCCCTGGGCGGCGAACACCCGGATCGCCGGAGCGGGAAGATGCACCCGGCCGGCGCCATCGCGGGTCGCCGGTCCGCCCAGCCCCAGTTGGCCCCGGTCGTTGCGGCCCCACGACCACACGGTGCCTTCGCCGTCGATGGCCAGCGAGAAGTCCTTGCCCGCGACGATGGTGGCGAAAGGCACGGACGTCGGCAAGCGCATCGGGTACGGCGACCCCCGGCCCACGGCGCCGCCGAGTTGGCCGCGGTTGTCGCGGCCCCAGCCCCACAGGCCCCCGGACTCGTCGAGGGCCAGCGAGTGGTTCCGGCCGGCCGCCACCGCCACGATGTCCCGGACGTTGTACGTGACCGGCTTGGGTGCCTGTGGGGCGATGTCCATCGGGGCGGCGTTGCCCAACCGCCCGCCCAGGGGCAGCCCCCAGGACAGCACGTGGCCGTCGGAGGTGACGGCCAGCGCGTGCGATGTTCCGCAGCTGACGTCCGTGACGGTCGCGGGGAGCACCGGGCGCACGGCCGCGTCCTTTGGAGCCGGGGTAATGGCGACGCCCAGCTGGTTGGATTCGTTCGCGCCCCAGGCCGTCGCGCCGCCGTGCGCATCGACGATGACGGTGAAGGATTCGCCCGACGACGCGGCCGCCACCGGCCCCGGCACGCCCGCAACGGGCCGCGGCGGCATCGGTTTGGTGACCAACGACAGCATCGCCAGCTCGCCCCATTGCCACACGGTGCCGTCGGCGTCTTCGGCGGCTATGTGGCTGACGCCCGGCCAGAACCGGACGAACTCATCCGGCACCGGCGGCCCCGGCGGGAACAGCGGGGCCACCGGGTCGGTGCGCGCGAGGAACGGCGAGGACGCGGGCGCGGACGGCATCTTCGGCATGGTCGGCGGTTTGACGGGAATTCTCGGCATCGCCGGCATTTTCGGCATCGCGGGGACCTTCGGCATGGTCGGCGGCTTGACGGCCCCCGGGCCACGCTTTCCGACGGCTCCCGCAGGGGCCTCATCCATCTTCCCGATCGCCTCGAGTACCTCATCGTCTGCGATCAGCGCGCCGTCTGCGGCGGCGGTGAGCGGTTCGTGGGCGAAGGTCAGCCTGGCGATGGGCGCGAGAGCGGGCCCGAGGACCGGCACGTGGGCGCCGCCGCCGATGACGAAGCACCCCACGGAACCATTCGCCGGCAGCCCCGCCTCCGACAGCGTCCGCGCAAGCAGCGCCCGGGCCCCGGCCGACCAGTCGGCGAGAATGCGATCGAGGTCCGCGCGGGTCAGCCGCACCGTTCCGTGCCCGCGCAGCGTGGTCACGGCGATCTCGGTCTCCGGCAGCCGGGCGAGGTCCTCCTTGGCGCGGCGCACTTCGTCGCGCAGGGACGCCAGCAGCGTCCGATTGGTCTCGGCGCGCAGGGCGGCGGCCAAGGGCGGGTTGTCGCGGTCGAGGAATGCGCCCAGCCACGCCAGGATCCGAGCGTCCACGTCATCGCTGCCGAGCGTGCGGTCCGAATGATCGGCCACGATTACGGGCGCCCCGGACTCGGTGCCACGCAGCACGGTGACCTCCATGGCACTGCCGCCCGCGTCGACGATGACGCCGGTGCCGCCGGGAGGCAACCCGCGGCCGCCCGTGGCGTGGAGAACCGCGGCGACGGGTTCGGGGATCAACGAGGGGGCCGGCAACCCCAAGGAACGGGCGGCCCTGGACATCGGGGCGCGCAACCGCTCCATCGATCCCAACGGCACGACGCACGAGATCGACTCCGGCGGCTGCACGTCGAGGTCCCGGGCATGCGCGAGGGCCAGCGACAACACCGGCATGAGCAACTCCGCCGGATCCCGCTCGACTCCCCCGTACCGCAATCGCGCGGACAACACCGCCGTCAAGGGCGATCCGGCGTACGACGCCGGATCCCCCGCTCCGGCGGCCAGCGCAGCGGCGCCGGCGCACGCGCCGTGTCCGTCGAAGCACACCGCTGCGGGAAACGACGGCGCGCCGTCGAAAAGCACCGTTTGCGACCCACCGTGCCCGCCCCGGATGCGCGCCGTGACCGTCGTGGCGCCGATGTCGAGGGCGAGTCTGCGGGCCATGGCGCTACTTCCCCGCGTCCACGTCGCGTGACGTCGAGCCGCGGCCCCCGTCGAAGGCCTCGATGATCCGCTCCGCGCCGAGCGTCGGGGTGATCTGGCCGTCGCGAAGCTGGGACTCCACCAGCGACTGCGCATCGCGGACGTTGTCGTCGGAGGCCAAGCGCTGCAGCAGAGTTTCGTGGACCATCGACCACATCCACTTGACCTGCTGGTCCGAACGGTTCCGCTCGAACATGCCCGCCTGGACCATCGCGTCGCGGTGCTCCTCGATGGCGGCCCAGAACTTCTCGATGCCATCGTTTTCCAGTGCCGACATGGTCAGCACCGGCGGCGTCCAGATCGCGTCCTTGGCGCGCACCATCTTCATCGCCGTCGCCAGATCACGGGCCGCGCGCTTGGCGGGGCGCAGATTCGCGCCATCGGCCTTGTTGATGGAGATGACGTCGGCCATCTCCAGGACGCCCTTCTTGATGCCCTGCAGCTGATCGCCCGCTCCGGCCAACGCCAGGAACGCGAAGCAATCGACCATCTGCGCCACCGCGACCTCGGACTGGCCGACGCCGACGGTTTCGACGATGACGACGTCGTAGCCCGCGGCCTCCAGCACCACCATCGACTCGCGCGTCGCCTTCGCCACGCCGCCGAGCGTGCCCGCCGACGGCGACGGGCGGATGAATGCGCCGTCCTCGGCCGACAGCTTCGCCATGCGCGTCTTGTCGCCCAGGATCGATCCGCCGGTCTTCGTCGACGACGGGTCGATGGCCAGCACCGCGACCCTGTGGCCCTTTTCGATGAGATGCATGCCCAGCGTCTCGATCGTCGTCGACTTGCCCACGCCGGGCACGCCGGTCAGGCCCACGCGCAGCGCGTCACCGGAAAAGGGCAGCAGCTTGACCAGAAGTTCCTGCGCCAGAATGCGGTGGGCCGGCGCCGTCGACTCCAGCAGCGTGATCGCCCGCGCCAGCTTCGTCCGGTTGTTCGCGCGGACGCCCTCGAAGAGATCGTCGATGTCGATGCGGCGGCGCGCCCGGCGCACCACTTCCGGCGCCACGGCCGTGCGCCCCTCCACCACCGTGCCGGCAGTGGTGTTCAGAGTGCCAAGGTTTTGCTCGAGAAAGCCCGTCATGTCCCCTTCTTAGGCCGAAATCCACGCGAAGCGCCACGCCACGGGGGCGCGGGCATCCACCTGCGACATCCGCCACCGGGCCGCCCCGCAAGGGGCCGGGCAGGTGGCGAACGACGGACGCGGATGCGGACGCGATGAGAATGCGAACGCGGACGCGAATGCGAACGCGGTTCCGGCGCTGCGCGAACCAGTGCGCGGGGCGGCCATGTCGGCCACCCCGCGCCCGGTTCACGCGAACGCCGGGTTCACGCCCGAGGGCCGACTACTCGTCGACCCCGCCGTAGGCGCCCTCGGCCTCGCCGGCGTCGACGTCCTCGGCGGAGCCCGACTTCAGCTCCAGGCCCAGGTCGGCGGCCAGCTTGCCGATCATGTCGATCGCCGCGTCGGCGATGACGGTGCCGGGCGGGTAGATCGCCGCGGCACCGGCGTCGTACAGCTCCTGGAAGTCGCCCGGCGGGATGACGCCGCCGACGACGACCATGATGTCCTCGCGGTCGAGCTTCTCCAGCTCGGCGCGCAGCTCGGGCACCAGGGTGAGGTGACCGGCGGCCAGCGAGGACACGCCGACGACGTGGACGTCGGCGTCGACCGCGGACTTGGCGGCCTCCTCCGGCGTCTGGAACAGCGGTCCCACGTCGACGTCCATGCCCAGGTCGGCGTACGCGGACGCGACGACCTTCTGGCCGCGGTCGTGGCCGTCCTGGCCCATCTTCGCCAGGAAGATGCGCGGGCGGCGGCCTTCCTGCTCCTCGAACTCGTCGGCCATGGCGATGGCCTTCGCGACGTTGGACACGGTGCCCTCCTTGCCCACCTCGTCCTTGTACACGCCGGACAGCGTGCGGATCTCGGCCTGGTGACGGCCGAAGACCTCTTCCATGGCGTCGGAGATCTCGCCGATGGAGGCCATGGCGCGGGCGCAGTCCACGGCCAGCTTCAGCAGGTTCTTGTCCAGGTCGCCGGGCTCGCCCGGGTTGCGGCACGCCTCGGTCAGCGCGCGCAGCGCGGCCTGGGTCTTCTCCTCGTCGCGCTCGGCGCGCAGGCGGGCGAGCTTCTCGTTCTGCTCCTGGCGGACGCGCGAGTTCTCGACCTTGAGGACCTCGATCTCCTCGTCCTCTTCGACCTGGTACTTGTTCACGCCGATGAGGGCCTGGCGGCCGGAGTCGATGCGGGCCTGGGTGCGGGCCGCGGACTCCTCGATGCGCAGCTTCGGGATGCCCTCGACGGTGGCCTCGGCCATGCCGCCGGCCTCCTCGACCTCCTCGATGTGCGCGCGGGCGCGCTTGACCAGCTCGTTGGTCAGCCACTCGATGTAGTACGAGCCGGCCCACGGGTCGACCGGGCGTACCGTGTTCGACTCCTGCTGCAGCAGCAGCTGGGTGTTGCGGGCGATGCGCGCCGAGAAGTCGGTCGGCAGGGCCAGCGCCTCGTCCAGCGCATTGGTGTGCAGGGACTGGGTGTGGCCCTGGGTGGCGGCCATCGCCTCGATCGCGGTGCGCGCCACGTTGTTGTAGACGTCCTGGGCGGTCAGGGACCAGCCGGAGGTCTGCGAGTGGGTGCGCAGCGAACGGGACTTGGCGTTCTTCGGGTCGAACTTGTTGACCAGCTCGGCCCACAGGATGCGGCCGGCGCGCAGCTTGGCGATCTCCGTGAACGTGTTCATGGAGATGCCCCAGAAGAACGACAGGCGCGGGGCGAACTTGTCGATGTCCAGGCCCGCATCCAGGCCGGCGCGGATGTACTCGACGCCATCGGCCAGCGTGTACGCCAGCTCCAGGTCGGCGGTCGCACCGGCTTCCTGGATGTGGTAGCCGGAGATGGAGATCGAGTTGAACTTCGGCATCTTCAGCGAGGTGTATTCGAAGATGGACGAGATGATCCGCATCGACGGCTTCGGCGGGTAGATGTAGGTGTTGCGGACCATGAACTCCTTGAGGATGTCGTTCTGCACGGTGCCGCGCAGTTCCTCGGTGGGCACGCCCTGCTCCTCGGCGGCGACGATGTACATCGCCATCACCGGCAGGATCGCGCCGTTCATGGTCATCGACACGGACACGCCGCCCAGGTCGATGCTGTCGAACAGCTGCCGCATGTCGTAGATCGAGTCGATGGCCACGCCGGCCATGCCGACGTCGCCCGTGACGCGCGGGTTGTCCGAGTCGTAGCCGCGGTGCGTGGCCAGGTCGAACGCGACCGACAGGCCCTTCTGGCCGGCGGCCAGGTTGCGGCGGTAGAACGCGTTGGACTCGGCGGCGGTGGAGAAGCCGGCGTACTGGCGGATCGTCCACGGCTGGTTGGTGTACATGGTCGGGTACGGGCCGCGCATGAACGGGGCCAGGCCCGGGAACGAGTCCACCGGGTGGCCTTCGGAGGCCGCGGCCTCACGGTCGGCGCGCTCGTACACGCGCTTGACGTCGATGCCCTCGGGGATCGTCCACGTCTCGGTGGCGGCGTCGGCCGGGGCGGCCGCCGCGGGTGCGGCGTCCGCGTCGGTCCGCGGCACGTCCGCGAAACTGGGGATGGTGGTCATTGGTCCGTTCACGCTCCCAGGGAGTCCAGCAGCCGCGAGAGCTCCGCGACGGCGTCGATGTTCATGGTCAGGTAACCGTCCGGTCGGGCATCGCCCTCGGCGTCGGCGAACAGCTTCTCCGGCCCGGCGACGAGCACCTCGGAGGCGCCGGCGGCGCGGGCGGCCTTGACGGCCTCGGCGCCGGAGGCGGAGTACTCTCCGTCGGCGCCGCACAGCACGACGATCGGCGCGGCCTTGGCGGCCTCGTCGAACGCGGCCTCGCCCGGCACGACCTGGCCCGGGTTGAGGGTCTCGATGCCGCCGGAGGCCAGCAGGTTGGCGGTGAAGCCGGTGCGGATGTTGTGCTTGGCCAGCGGGCCCAGCGGCAGCATCGTGATCTGCGGGCGCCGGCCCTGCGCGGCCAGGAAATCATCCGAGCGGTTGCGCAGCGCCTCGAAGTCCGCGGCCCAGCGGCGGACACGCTCGTTCACCGGACGGGCCTCGGGCGCCAGCGGCGCCTCGGCGAGGTTCGGGAACTCGTTGATGGCCGTGATCTTGGTGCGGCGGTGCGCGATGTCGGCGCGGCGCGCCTCGTAGGCGGCGTCGATGTTCTCGCGGACGTGGTCGGCGGCGGTCTCGATGCCACCGTAGGACTCGACGTCGGTGAAGACCTTCCACGCGCGGTCGGCGATCTCGTCGGACAGCTCCTCGACGAAGTAGGAACCGCCCGCCGGGTCGGCGACGAAGCCCAGGTGCGACTCCTCCAGGAGCAGCAGGTTGGTGTTGCGGGCGATGCGCGCGGCGAACGAACGGGACACGCCCGGCTGGCCGCCGTGGATGGCGTTGTCGAACGGCAGCACCTCGACGGTGGTGGCGCCGCCGACGCCCGCGGCGAACGCGGCGACGGTGACGCGCAGCATGTTCACCCACGGGTCACGCTGGGAGAACATCACCGGAGCGGTGACGGCGTGGTTCGGGGCGGAACCGTGATCCGGCGCGCCGGCGACCTCCGCGACGCGCGCCCACAGGGTGCGGGCGGCGCGGAACTTCGCGATGGTGTTGAACTGGTCGTCGGTGGCCGAGTAGCGGAACGACACCTGGTCGAGGGCTTCCTCGACGCTTAGTCCGGCCCCGGTCAGGGCGCGCAGGTACGCGGCGCCGACGGCGAGGGCGTAGCCGATCTCCTGGGCGTCGGTGGCGCCCATGTTGGCGAAGGCGACGCCGTCGGCCAGGAGGGTGCGCACGGAGCCGGGGCGCTTGGCGTTGGCGACGGCCAGCTCGACGGCCTTCTCCAGCGACACCTCGGCGGCGCCGGTGTAAAGGCTGGTCAGCGGCGCGGCGGACAGCTCGATGTCGAGCGCCTCCGGGTCCTTGACGTCGGCGGCGTCGACGAGGGCGAACAGCGCCTCGGCGGCCTCGGCGACGTTCTCCCCCGCCTCGATGGCGATGGGGGCCAGGTCCAGGTACACGCCCTTGAGCAGCGCCGGCAGATCGGCGGCGGTCAGGCCGTTGCGCAGATCGAGTCGGATGGCGGAGGTGCCGTTGGTCAGGGCGCCGATCAGCGCCTCGTTGACCTCGGCGGCGGAGCCGGAGCCCGTGCGGCCGAAGGTCTCGCGCACGCCCCAGCCGGCGCCGTCGGCGTCGTTGAGGCGGGCGCCGCGGGTGAACGGGAACTGACCGGGGGCCGGGGCCTCCGCCAGGTCATCCGCCCGGGTGTACAGCGGGCGCACTTCCACGCCGTCGTACGTGGTCGTGTTGAGCTTCTTCCAGACGTCCAACGGCACGTCGGCGACGTCTTGCTTCCGCGTCCGGGCAAATACCCCGGCGACTGCCTTGAACCACGAGGCCTGCTGCTCCTCGAAGTCTGGCGGAAGCGCGGTCCCGGCGGCATTGGGGGCCGTTCGGTCAGTCACGGCGGACCTTCTCCCTTGCATGTCATGCGCCCCAAACCCGAACGTGCGGAGTCCCCGCGAACTCGCGTTCGCGGCGGGACCCCGTCGTCCGGGGATGGACGGCGTTGTGGAATTGACGGGAACCGGCGGGACCGGGTTCCCGGTGCCCGAAGACACCGTTCACCCGCTTGAAGCCGGTCACGGTTTCAATACTAATTAGGCTCCGGCAATCGCCTCGGTCGGGTATCCTCCCCCACCCCCGGAATGCGCATCGGATCCGGGTTTTCCTGTCCGTTACCGGCATCATGGTGCTTGACGACGTCCGTTTCCCGGTGTTTCGGGAGCGCCGCGCGGGCCGACGGCGCGAACGGGGGTAACCTCTGGCGGGTGTCAGCAACCGATGCCCGCCGCCGCTCCACCCGCCCGTTGGCGTTGCTGGTGCTGGGCATTGCCGCCGCCGTGGTCCTCCTGATCGTCGACGTTCCCACGATCGATTCGATCCGCGGCTGGGCGGACGCCACGGGCGCGTGGTTCCCCGCGGTGTTTTTCCTCGCCTACGTCGGGTTCACGCAGTTGCCGGTCCCCCGCACCGTGTTCACGCTGTCGTCGGGGATTCTCTTCGGCGCGCTGCCGGGCATCGCGATGGCGCTGACGGCCACCGGTGCCTCGGCCATCCTGTCGCTGTTCGTGGTACGGCACTTCGCCCGTGACTGGGCGCGCGGGTTGCTGGTCCGATACCGGCGCGTCATGGAGTTCGATCATCGACTGGAACGCCGCGGATGGCTGGCGGTGGCGTCGCTGCGGATGATCGCCGCCGTGCCCTTCGCTCCGCTGAATTACGCCTGTGCGCTGACGTCGATACGCCCGCTGCCGTTCCTGCTCGCGACCGTCGCCGGATCCGCTCCGGGGACCATCGCCACGGTGCTGTTGGGCGACGCGCTGATCGGCGGGATGGACTACCGCATGTTGGCGGTGACGGCGCTGCTCGTCTGTGTCGGCGTGGCGGGTCTGATCATCGACGCGCACATGCCGGTCGTCGATTCCGTCAAGTCAGGGCGATAGACTCGGGGCATGTTCGCCGTACACGCCCGTTATCGTGGTCGATCCACCCGCCGTGCCGAGCACGTCCGGGCTTCTGGTGCCGCGTTGTCGCGGCTCGATGGCGTGGGCAAGGTGGTGCCCTCGGGTGTCGAGGAGCTCACGGCTCCTCCGCGCGACGCCGTCGCCGTGACCACCCTGACGCTGGCGTTGCTGGCCGCCGGGGATTGGTCGATCGGCATCGGCGTGTCCCCGGCCGGCGATGCGGGGGCCGCGGCGACGGCCGCTGCGGGCGTGTTGGGCAAGGGCGGGCGCGCGGGTACGGTCCGTGCCCGCATCCGCACCGGCGATCCCGGGGGCAAGGAGCTTTCCGACGACATCGCAGCGGCCTTCACCCTTCTCCACCACGTCATCTCCCGCCGATCCCCCGAAGGGCGCGAGGCCACCAATCTGGTGCGCGCGGGCTGGACGCAGGTGGAGGCGGCCGCCGAGCTCGGCGTGAGCAAGCAGGCCATCAACCAGCGCCTGCAGGCCGCTGGGTGGCACGCCGAGGAAGCCGGGTGGTCTCTGGCCGTCCATCTCCTGCAGCGCGCCGCCCGGGACTGACGACTACTTCAGTGGGCGCTTCGGGTCCGGTGCGGTGCCATCGCCGAAGGGGCGGCCGCCCAGGGATTCGCGGCCGTGCTGGGTCAGCCACACGTCCTCCGACGGGCCCTTCGGGATGATCTGGGTCGGATTGATGTCCTTGTGGACCACGTAGTAGTGGGCCTTGATCTGCTCGAAGTCGACCGTCTCGCCGAAGCCCGGCGTCTGGTACAGGTCGCGGGCGTACGCCCACAGCACGGGCATCTCGGAGAGCTTCTGGCGATTGGCCTTGAAGTGGCCGTGGTACACGGCGTCGAAACGCACCAGCGTCGTGAACAGGCGGACGTCGGCCTCCGTGATCGTGTCGCCCATGAGGTAGCGGCGGTCGGCCAGACGCTCTTCGAGCCAGTCGAGCGCGGTCCAGAGGCGGTCGTAGGCGGCGTCGTAGGACTCCTGCGAACCGGCGAAACCGCAGCGGTACACGCCGTTGTTGACCTCGGTGAAGACCCGCTTCATCACGGACTCCATCTCTTCGGCATGCTCCTCGGGCCAGAGGTTCGGCGCGCCCTCGCGGTGGAACTCCTTCCACTGCGACGCGAAATCGCGCGTGATCTGGTCGAAGTCGTTGGTGACCACCGCGCCGTCGCGCTCGTCGACCATCGCCGGCACCGTGATGCCGCGCGGGTAATCCGCCTGGCGCTTGAAGTACGCCTCCTGCAGACGCTCGATGCCCAGCACCGGATCGACGCCGTCGGGGTCGAGGTCGAAGGTCCACGAACGCGGGTCGTGCACCGGGCCGGCGAGGCCCATCGAGATGACGTCCTCCAGGCCGAGCAGGCGGCGCACGATGATCGCGCGATTGGCCCACGGGCACGCCTGCGCCGCGATGAGGCGGTAGCGGTTCGGCTCGACCTCGTAACCGTCTTCCCCCTCGACCGTGATGCGCGTGGTGATGTAGCGCATGTCGCGGTTGAAGTCCTTGCCTTTGTCCACGTAGACGCCCGGGGTGTCGTGCGGGTTCTTCGCGTTGCTGGTGTCGTCGGTGTTCGTCATGACCGCGACTATAGATGATATGTCAACAATCGGCAAGAGGTGAAGGCGGCAACCGATTCGAGGATCGATCGCCGCCTTCGTGCGTCAGCTCTCGGCCAACGTCTCCGGTCTGTGCGACTGGGCCAATCCGCCTTCCAGCGGTCCCGCCCGGTTACGGGCGCCAGTTCTCCCCTGCACCGCCGTGATTGCCGTGCCGATCGCCCTGGTGGCCGCCGCCCTGGTTCGGTGCGGCGCCGGGACCGGACTGGTAACCGGGATGGCCGGGCTCGTCGCGGTGCCCGCCGGGGCGCCGGATGTGGTCGAGGTCCGGATGGCCGGCCCCCGCCTGTCCGATCCCCGCCTGGTCGACTCCCGGCTGACCGGCGCCGTAACCGCCGGCGGGAAGCCCGCGGTCCTCGTCGCGGCGGCGGCCCGACGGCGCGGATCCGTTCTCGCCCGCGATGGGAGACTCCTTCTCGGCCTCCGCCACCGACTTGCGCTTGGACTGCGCGGCCAACGCCGGATCCTCCACCGGACGATTCGCCACCTCGTTGGCGGCGGCGACGGCGCGTGCGATCTCCGGGTTGGAGGACATGTCGAACCAGTCCTCGTCCTTGTCGCGGTCGGCCTCCTCCTTCGCCTCGGCGGTGACGGCCGGCGGCTCGTAGCGGAACACGCCGTCCTCGTCGGCCTTGCCGAAGGCGCGGGCGAAGCTCTCCAGCGAGTCGCCGAACTGCGACGGCACCATCCACACGGTGTTGCCGTCCTTGTTGGCCAGCTCCGGCAGCTTCTCCAGGTACTGCCATGCCAGCAGCTCCGGCGTCAGCTGCGACGCCTTCACCGCGGCATTGACCTTCTGGATCGCGCGCGCCTCGCCCTGCGCCTGCAGGTAACGGGCCGCGCGGTCACCTTCGGCGCGCAGGATGGTGGCCTGCCGCTCGCCCTCGGCGGCGAGGATGGACGCGTGCTTGTTGCCCTCGGCGGCGAGAATTTGCGCCTGCTTGCGGCCCTCGGCGGTCTTGATGTCCGCCTCGCGGGTGCCCTCCGCGGTGAGGATCATCGCGCGCTTCTCGCGGTCGGCCTTCATCTGCTTTTCCATCGACTGCTGGATCGACGGCGGCGGCTCGATGGCCTTCAGCTCGACGCGGGCGATGCGCAGGCCCCACTTCGCGGTGGCCTCGTCCAACTCCCCGCGCAGGCGGCGGTTGATGTAGTCGCGGGAGGTCAGGGTCTCCTCCAGCGTCAGGCCGCCGACCACGTCGCGCAGCGTGGCGGTGGTGATCTGCTCGATGCCGAAGATGTAGTCGGCCACGCCGTAGATGGCGCGCGCCGGGTCGTTGACCTGGAACGTCACCACGGTGTCGATGGCCACGGTCAAGTTGTCCTCGGTGATCACGGCCTGCGGCGGGAAGGTGACCATCCGTTCACGGGTGTCCACCTTCTCGCGCACACGGTCGATGAACGGGATGACGAACGCCAGGCCTCCGGACAAGGTCCGGGTGTACCGGCCGAGCCGTTCGATGACTGCTGCCTCGCCCTGGGGGACGAGGATGATCGCCTTGCTCACCAACACCAAAACGAGCAAGACGAGTACTGCGGCGAAAATGAATCCCGCCATGGGCTCACACCTCCTTGTCCACGACGGCCGTGTTGCCGTCGATGCTCACGACCATGACCCGGTCCCCCGGCGAGAATGACATGCCGGGCACCAGAGCGCGCGCCGTCCACAGTTCGCCGGCGATCCGGATCATGCCGGCGTGGCCGTCGATGGCCTCCTCCACGGAGGCGGTGCGGCCGGCGAGCTGCCGGGGATTGGACTCGACGCTGTCGGAGTCGACGCCGGTGAACATCTTGCGGCGCAGCATCGGCCGCACCACCCCGATGAGCCCGATGCTGGTCACGGCGAAAACGGCGATGTCCACCCACAGGGGCGTGTCCGCCAGCGAGACGCCGGCGGCGGCAAGCGCGCCTCCCGCGACCATGAGCATCGACAGGTCGCCGATGAGGAACTCGAGGAAAACGAGCAGAATGCCCAGTCCAAACCAAATGATCGAAGCCACGGGGCCAGCCTACAGAAGCCCCCGGATCGCCGATCCGGGGAAAAGCACGCGTGACGACGCCGACGTGGGCCGTCGTCAAGCGGAAAAGCCCTGGTCCGGCCGGATCCCGTCCGGTCGGGGCGCTCAGCCGAGGTGGGGTTCGACCACGAAGTCGACGAGCCGCTCGACCGCGCCGATCAGCGTCGGCTCGAGGTCGCGGAAGGAAGTGACCGCACCGTAGACGCGGCGCCAGCCGTCGCGGGGCTCGCCCCAGCCGAGTCGGTCGCACACGCCGGTCTTCCAATCCTCGCCGTAGGGCACCTCCGGCCAGGCGCGGATGCCGACGGACGCCGGCTTCACCGCCTGCCACACGTCGATGTAGGGATGGCCGGTGACCAGCACATGTGGGCCGACCTGCTGCGTCATGCGGGTTTCCTTGGAGCCCTCGACCAGGTGGTCGGCGAGCACGCCCACGCGACGGCCGGGGCCGGGCCCGAACTCGGCGAGGCGCTCGGCGAGATTGTCCAGGCCCTCCAGGTGCTCGACGACGACGCCTTCGACGCGCAGGTCATGGCCCCACACGCGCTCGACGATGGCGGCGTCGTGGATGCCCTCCACCCAAATGCGGCTGGGCAGCGCGACCTTCGCCTGCACATCGGCGACGCGGCGCGAGCCCGACGCAGAACGGTCCAGGCGCGGGTCCGCCTTCTTCGGGGCGGGGCGGGTCAGCGTGACGCGGCGGCCGTCGATGAGGAACGCGCTGGGCGACATGCGGAAAAGCCGCACCTTGCCGCGCCGGTCCTCCAGCTTCACGCAGTCGGCGTCCTGCAGCTTCTCGAACCCGACCACCGCGCCCACGTACCCGTCGACCGCGGACTCCACGACGAGCCCCTCGTCGGCCGGCACCTCCGGGGCGACCATGGCCTTTCGCCGGGCGTGGCCGCCGGCTCCGCCGAAGATGTCCTGCGAGGCGTACGGGTCGTGGAAGCTCATGGCGAATCAGGTTAGCCGACGCCGCGCCGCGTTCCGGGCAGGCCACGGCGTCGGCTACGGTGTCCTCCCATGGAACGACCCCCGGTGCAGCGCGTCGCCGTCGATCAGGTGTGGACCCCCGTCCAGCACACCGCCCTGTGGTTGGGCGCGTGGGTGACGGGGCAGGTCTCGTACGACCACCTGCTCGACGCGCTCGACGCCGTCGGCGGCCCGCATACTGCCGAGCTCATCGACGCGACGGTCCCCGACGTCGTGGATCTGGACGCCCCGCTCGACCGCGCCGCCCTGTTGCGCCTGGTCCGCGCCGTGACCGAGGGCGGCGCGTGGGCCCGCGACGCCGAACCTCCGGTGCGCCTGGTGCTGTCCGGGCCCGGCGAGGCCCCGCTGCTGCCGGCGGGCACGGAGCTTTACGACGCCGCCTCCCGGGCCGGCGCGGCGATCGTCCTGGCGGACGCGACCCCGGGTTGGCGCCACGTCCTCGTGCCCGACCGGCTGGTCGGCGGCGGCGGTGTGCGGTGGCGGTGGTGGACGGTCGAGGGGCATCTGCCGGAGCCGGCGCACCTGTCCCCCGGCGAAGCCGATCTGATGCTCGCCGACGCCACGCGCAGGGCCGCCGCGGACATCGCCGCGTCTGGGGCGGGTCGGTCCGCGTTGGGCCAGCCGGGAGTCCCGGCACCCGATCCGCGGTTGATGGTGGGCACGCTGACCGACCACTTCGATCTGGCGGAACTGCCCGATGAGCTGCCCCGCCGCGCCGGCGGGCTGCTGGCGCGGGCGGACACGCTGGCGGCGATCCTCACCGTCGCCCGCGGCGAGCGGCCGGGCGCCGGTGCGACCCATGACCCGCACCTGATCCCCCTGTGGCGCGACATCCGCGCCGCCCGCGTCGCCGCGGTGGACCACGCCGTCCGCGAATGGGCGGCCGACTACGCCGCCGGGGAGTGACCCGCGGCCGACGCGGTTCGGGCTACGCGGGGCGCCCCGCATGCGCCGGGCGCTTGGCCGGGACGCAGCAATCGATCGCGCAGGGCTTGCCGTCGCAGGCCGACCCCAGCAACGGCTCGCGGCCCAGGCGGCGGACCTCGGCGCCATCGGTGCGCTCGCGGATCAACTCCACGATCATCTCGGTGAACGCCTCCGTCGGGCCGGGCGTGGCCACGCGCTCGATGATGATGTCGTGGGCGTCCATCTCGTCCTGAAGTTCGGAGTCGAGGTCCCAGACCACCTCGATGTGATCGGAGATGAATCCGACCGGGCACACCACGGCGGCGCCGGTGCCCTCGGCGAAAACCGCCTCGATGTGGTCGACGATGTCCGGCTCGAGCCACGGCACCTGCGGCGGGCCGGAGCGGGACTGCCAGACGACGTCGAACTCGGTGGCGCCGACCTGCTCGGCGATGAGCCCCGCGGCCTCGTTGACCTGGCGCGAGTACAGGTTGCCGCCCAATGACGCGGGGCCGGACGCGTCGTCGGCGGAATTCGGGATGGAATGCGCGGTGAACACCAGGCGCGCACCGTCGCGGCGGTCGGCCGGCAGCTTGGCCCGGGATTCCTCGACCGCGCGGGCGAATTCGCCGATGAACAGCGGGTGGTCGTGGAAACCGCGCAGTTTCTCCATCTCGATGCTGTTGAGCTCGGCCACGGCGTCGAGGTGCTCCTGCGCCCGGGCGATGTCCTCGTGGTACTGGCGGCAGCCCGAGTAGCCGGCCCACGCCGACGTGGCGAACACCAGCGCACGGGTCACGCCGTCGCGCGACATCTGCTCGACGGTGTCCTCCACCATCGGATGCCAGTTGCGGTTGCCGAAGTAGACCGGGAGGTCGATGGACTCGTCGGCGAGCTTCTTTTCCAGGTTCGCGATGATCTCGCGGTTGAGCTCGTTGAGCGGCGAGCGCCCGCCGAAGTGGTGGTAATGCTCGCCGACCTCGTCGAGGCGCTCGGGCGGGATGCCCCGGCCGCGAGTGACGTTTTCCAGGAAGGGACGGACGTCCTCCTCTTTCTCGGGCCCGCCGAAGGACAGGACCAGAATGGCGTCGAAGGTGCGTGCGGCAGCGGCGTCGGTCATGGGAGCCAGCTTAACCGGATCGCACTCCCAGTCGAGCAAGGGGACCCTGATGTTTGCCGTCGGATCAACCGCCGGGCCGGGGCCGGATCAAACGCCAGATCAGGGGACGCGGCGGCCCAGGAAAAGCGAGGCCCCGGCGGAGACCAGCAGCAACGCGAAGGCGGCGACCATCCACGGGCGCGGGTTCTCCGAGCGGCGCAGCTCGTAGCCGATCTCGTCGGTGAGTTCGCCGTAGACGTCGCGCAACTCGTCGAGGCTGGCCGCCGAGTGGAACTCCCCCTCGGTGCGCCGGGCGATCTCCATCAGCGACTCATCGTCGTTGGGCACGGGCAGCACCTGCCCGTCGACGGTGATCGACCCGCCGCGGGTGCCGAATGAGATCGTGTGAATGGGCAACCCGACCTCGGCGGCCTCGTCGGCGGCGGTGTACGCGCCCCGCGGATCGTCGAGCTCGCTGGGGATGGTCTGCTTGCCGTCGGACAGCAGCACGATCGCCGCCGGCGGCGGGCCCTCCGGCCCCTGGATCTGCTCGCCGAACTGGAGGATCGCCGACTGCGCCGCGGCGATCGCGTCGCCGGTGGCCGTGGCGCTCTGCAGGATCGCGCCGTCCAGGGCGCGGGCGACGGTGGCGTGGTCGGTCGTCGGCATCACCGGCGTCTGCGCCCGGCCGGCGAAGGTGACCAGCCCGACGTTGAGGTCGTCGGGCAGCGAATCGATGAACTCCCGGCCCGCCTGTTTCGCGGTGGACAAGCGGTCCGGCTGGACATCCGTCGCGGACATCGACAAGGACACGTCGACGACGAGCATGATCGTGGCACGGTTGCGCGCGACCTTCGTCTCGGCCATCGGCCCCGCCAAGGCGATGGCCAGCACGGCCAGCGCCGCGAGCAGCGCGGCCACCGGCAAGTGCCGCAGCCACGGGCGGTCGCGCCCGGAGACCTCGGCGACGACGGAGAAGTTGCCGAAGGCGATGGACCGGCGGCGGCGCCGGCGGTCGACGTACACGTACGCGGCCGCGGCGAGCACCGGCACCAACAGAGCCAGCAGCCACGCGGGGTGGGCGAATGCTCCGATCACCGGGCACCACCCCGCGCCGGTGCCATCTGGCGGGCGAAGTCCATCACCCAGTCGCGGTCCGTGCGCAGCGCGATGACGCGGGCGCGCGCCGAGCGCAACGCCTCCGACACCGTCGCGGAGTGCTCCGCGGCCGCCTTTTCGTATCGTTCGCGGGTCGCGTCGTCGATGTCGACCTCCAGGATCTTCCCCGTCGCCGGATCGGACAGCCGCACCGGTCCCTCGCCGGGAAGCGCTTCGTCGGCCGGGTCGATCAACCGGATGGCCAGCACGTCGGTGCGCGTGCCGATCACGCGCAGCGCATCGGCCCAATCGACCGGACCCAGGAAGTCGGAGATCACGGTGACCAGCCCCGCCCTCGGCGCCCGCGCCGGCAGCGTCCCCAGATCCGCGGCCAGCCCGGAACCTCCGACGTGACGTGCGGCGTGGGCGATCAACCGCATCGCATGCGCCCTCCCCTGGCCCGGCGGGATGATCGCGCCATCGGCGATCAGCCCCGTGCGGTCGCCGGGATTGTCCGCGAGCAGCGAGATCGCCGCCGTCCCCGCCGCCAACAAGTGGCGCTTGGTGACGGGGCCGGAGCCCGTCGTCAAGCGGGGCGGCGACTCCGCGACGATCCACGACTCCAATTCGCGTTCGGCCTCGGGATCGCGCACGTGGGCGACGCCCGTGCGTGCGGTCACCGACCAGTCCATGCGGCGCACGTCATCGCCGACGACGTACTCGCGCGCAGAATCCGGATCGGTGCCGGGACCGGTGGACGCCGAGGCGAAGGAGCCCCGCAGCAGACCGTCGAGACGGCGCGTGACCGTGAGCTCGAGGTGCTTGAGCACGCGGTCGAGATCCCGGTCGATGGCGGTGCGGGCCCCGTCTCTCATGCGCCCGGGCCCACCTCGGGCAGACGGACGCGGGCCAGGACCCGGTCGATGATCGTCTCCGGGGTGATCTCGTCGGCGAGCCCCTCGTAGGACAGGACGAGGCGGTGGCGCAGGACGTCGGGAAGCACCTCGACGACGTCCTCCGGGGTGACGAAATCGCGGCCTTTGAGCAGCGCCGTCGCCCGCGCGGCGGTGACCGTGCCCAGCGTCGCGCGCGGCGACGCCCCGTAGGCCAGCCAACGACCGACGTCGTCGAGGTTGGCCCGGCCCGGGTTGCGCGTCAGCTCGATGACGGCGACCACGTAATCGATGAGCGAATGGTGGACGAAGACCTCGCGGGTCTTCTGCTGCAGGGCCCGCACCGTCGCCGGATCGAGGATGCGCCGCGCCGACGGCGGCGTCGACCCCATGCGGTAGACGATCTCGCGCTCCTCCGACGGCGTCGGGTAGCCCACGACGACCTTGAACAGGAAGCGGTCGCGCTGCGCCTCCGGCAGCGGGTACACGCCCTGGTTCTCGATGGGGTTCTGCGTGGCCAGCACCAGGAACGGCTCCGGCACGGGGCGGGAGACGCCGGCGATGGAGACCTGGTGTTCCGCCATGACCTCCAGCAGCGCCGACTGCACCTTCGCGGGCGCGCGGTTGATCTCGTCGGCGAGCACGATGTTGGCCATCACGGGCCCGGGCTCGGTGATGAACTCGCCGGTGTCCTGCCGGAACACGCGGGTGCCCACGATGTCGGAGGGCACCAGATCCGGGGTGAACTGGATGCGCGAGAAGCTGCCGCCGATGACCGTGGCGAACGTCGACACGGCCAGCGTCTTGGCCACGCCCGGCACGCCCTCCAGCAGGACGTGGCCGCCGGAGAGCATGGCCACGACCAACTGCCTGCACAGGTGCTCCTGGCCGACGACGACCTGGCTCATTTCGGACAGGACCCTGCGCAGATCCGGGGTCTCGGTCACGTGCTCGTCTCCTTGCGGCTGGGGTCGGGTGCGGCGGGTGCGCCTTCCCGCAGACTAGACGAGACGGACGACGTTCGGCGTCATGCCGCTGTAGCGCACGGCGGTGACGCGGACGACGGAACCGGACTGCGGGGCCTCGATCATCTGGCCGTTGCCCAGGTAGATGGCGACGTGCCCATGGCCGTTGGGGCCGTAGAAGATCAGGTCGCCGCGCTGCATCTCCGACGCCGGGTAATGGGTGCCGCGCTGGTACTGGTAGCCGGTGTAGTGCGGCAGGGTGATGCCGATGCCGGCGTAGGCGTACAGCGTCAGTCCGGAGCAGTCGAAGCCGACCTTGTTGTAGTCGCCGTGCGCGTCGGCGTTGCCACCGTCGCGGATGCCCTTGGTCGGGCCGTTGGCGTTGCCGCCGCCCCAGGCGTACGGGGTGCCGACCTGCGACATGGCCCGGCTGATCACGGTCTCGATCTTCGCGGACCGGTCGCCGGCGGTCGGCGAGCCCGATTCCGGGTTGGCGGGGGTCGCGGTCTGGACGGTGGTCGCGTTGGTTCCGGTGCCGTCGGTTGTGTCGGCATCGCTTTCCGACGTCCCGGCGTCCTCGCCGGTGGCGCCGGTGCCGGATTCCGTGGTCGTGTCCGCGGCATCGTCGTCGGACTCGGTGGGCTCGGCGACCGTGGTGGTCGGAGCCGTGGTGGACGGAGCGGTGGCCGACGGAGTGGTCGTCGTCGGTGCGGTGGTG
>DGYMI06202__coassemble_1060_pt1 | contig 29384 bp, 22 predicted proteins | sample DGYMI06202__metabat2_high_PE_017 | metagenome-assembled genome bin DGYMI06202
AACGGCGTAATCCCCCCCGATTTCCACCCCCGAATATTCGGCAAAACCCGTGATCAATCCGTTATCGACGGTTTCACCCTTCCGCTTACCTGCGCCATCGGCAACAATCGGCCCCTGCACTTGTCCGCAGCACCCGTCCGCCGTCGAAGGAGACCTTCCGTGCAGCGATACACCGCCGAGACCACCCGCCCCGAAACCAACACAATCGGACACGGGGCGCCGGTCGCCGTCGACGAGGCCGCCACCCATGCGAGCGCCTCCCCCGCCGCCGATGCGGGCGACACCAACGTTCCCGCGCCCCGCACCGAGACCACTCTCGCCGCCACGGTCTCCACGGCCATCGCCGACGTCATCCTGGCCCGGGCCGACCACGTCTTCGGGCTGGTTGGCAACGCGAACTCGCACGTCGTCAGCCACCTGACGTCCCGCGGCTTCCCGTACACGGCCACCCGCCACGAGGCCGGCGCCGTCGCCGCCGCCGACGCCTTCTTCCGCGCCGGCGGCGGCATCGCCGTGGCCACGACCACCTGCGGCGCCGGGTTCACCAACACCATCACGGCGCTCGCGGAGGCCAAGGCCGCCCGCGTGCCCATGGTCTACGTCACCGGCTCCGCCCCCGCCGCCGGCCCGCGCCACTTCGATCTGAACCAGGCCGGGCTTCTCGACGCGCTGGGCATCGACCACTTCACGCCCACCCCTGCCACCGCGGCCGCCGACGCCCACGCCGCATTCGCGCTGGCGCAGACGCACCAGGAGCCGGTCGTCCTGCTTCTGCCCTTCGACCTGCAGACCGCCCCGCTGGCCGACGGCGGCGACGTCTTGTCACGCCCGGAACTCCTGCGCCCGGCCCACGCCACCCCGACGCGCCCCCTGTCCGAGGCCACCCGGGCCGAGCTCGCCGCCGTCGCCGACGCCCTCGCCGGCGCCCGCCGCCCGCTCATCCTGTCCGGCCGCGGCGTCGTCCGCGCCGGCGTGGCCGCGGACGTCGCCGCCCTCGGCGACCGCATCGGCGCGGTCCACATGCATTCGGCGATGGCCCGCAACGTCATCGGCGGCGAGTGGTGCATGGGCACCGCCGGCGGCTTCACGCACCGCGCCCACGTGCCCATCGCGCGCGACGCCGACGTCGTCCTGGTCCTCGGCGCCAGCTTCAACGCCTTCCAGTCCCGCGGCGAGTCGCTGTTCTCGCCCGATGCGACCATCATCCACCTGACGTTGGAGGAGCATCCGTCGAACCGGGACGTCGGTAAGCGGCTCTTGTGCGACCTGACCACGGTCATGCCCGTGCTCGACGGGCTCGTCGCCGACCGCACGACCGGCGCCCGCGCGACCTGGCGAGACGAACTCGGCGCCCTGCCCCCGGCCGAGGACCCCGCCACCCAGCCCGAGCTGTTCCACGAGCGCGGCGCCGACGGCCGCCTCGACCCGCGCGCGGCCCTGCGCGAGCTCAACCGGATCCTCCCGGCGCAGCGCACGGTGTGCACCGACGGCGGGCATTTCCTCGGTTGGGTGCCCATGTACCTGGACAGCCCGGATCCGCGGGCGCAGGTGCTGGTCGGCACGGCGATCCAGACGATCGGGCTGGGCTTTCCGACGGCCATCGGCGTCGCCGCCGCCCGCCCCGATGATTACAACGTGCTGGTCACCGGCGACGGTGGCGGCCTGATGGCGCTGTCCGATGCCGAGACCGTCTTCCGCACGGTGCGCCGGGGTGCCGTCATCGTCATGAATGACGCGGCCTACGGCGCCGAGCTGCACCAGTACCGCGCGGAGGGCCTGGACACCGCGTCGATGGTCATCGACGACATCGATTTCGCCGCGGTCGGCCGGTCGCTGGGCGCGCGCGGGGTCACCGTCGCCGACATGTCCGACTTCGCGCGGGTCGCCGAGTTGCTTGACGACGACCCGAACGGCGTCATCGTCATCGACGTGAAGATCTCCCGCGAGGTCATCGCCGACTTCATCGCCGAGGTGCTGAAGAAGCAGTAGCCGCCGGAGCGATCGCGCAGCGGGTCGAAGCGCCGCATTGACGCGGCGTCGAGCCGGCGGGCGTCAGTACAGGTTCTGGTTCGGCAGTTCCCCGTCGAGGACGACCCTGTTCTTCTCGTCGCTCCAGGTGAACGTGATGGTGGTGGTGTACTTCGGCGAAGCCGCATTGGGCTCGCCGGACTCCATCAACGCCTCCCAGTCCTTGTACTCGACCTCGAACCAGCCGTCGCCTTCCCCGATGATCCAGCCCTGCTGCGGGGCGGTGCTGGCGTCGACGCCCAGGTATTCGCCGTCATGGAACATGAGGATCTTCGTGGCAAATTGCGAGTTGCCCTGGGGCATCTGGTGGAACAGCGCGTAGGTCAGCTCACCGCAGGAGTCGTAGTTGGTTTCGGTCAGCTCCCAGCGGTCGCCGGCCGATGGAGGCTCCACGCCGGCGATGGAGTCGGTGATGATCGGGGCACTTTCGTCGACCCCGCATTCGGCGCCGCCACGGCCCTGGCCCCCGCCTCGATTCCCGGCATCGCCGTTTCCGTTCCCGCCGTCATTACCGCCGGGCGTCGGCGACGGTGACCGGCCCGACGCATCCCCGTCGGTGCCCTCGCCGGCGGTGGTGGTCACCGTCGAGGTGACGGTCTCCGGTGCCGTCTGCGCCGAATCCGCGTTTCCGTCCGCGCCACCGCCGCCGTCGCCGCCGTTGGAGCAGCCGGCCAGCGCCAACGCCAGCGCGCACCCGGCCGCCGCGGCCCCGCGCATCACGCCGATCCGGCTACGCACCCGCCCCACCTCCCGTGGTCTCGCCATGGCCACCGTCGAACTCGGCGCGGAAGGCGTCCTCGATGTCCTCGCCGGACACCACGAACGTCACCGCCACGACGTTGTCCCACACGTCGTTGCCGCGGGCGACGATCGCCCTGTGCGCGGCGGCCGCGACGTCGACCGCCGGCCAACCGTAGGCGCCCGCGCCGATCGCCGGCACGGCCACCGAATGGGCCCCGACCCGATCCGCCGCGTCCAACGCGCTGCGGAACGCCGACTCCAGAACCCCGATGTCCGTCTCCCCCGCGTTCCTGTTCGGCCCCACCGCATGCACCACCCACTGCGCGGGGAGGTCATGCGCGGAGGTGATCACCGCATGCCCGGCGGGCAGGCCGTCGGAAAGCGATTCTTCCCGCAACCTGCGGCATTCCTCCAGCAACCCGGGGCCCGCCGCGGCATGGATCGCGCCGTCGACTCCGCCTCCCCCCAACAGCGTCGAGTTGGCGGCGTTGACGATCGCGTCGGCCTTCGCCGTCGTGATGTCCCCGCGAACGATCGCGATGTCCATGGTGCGCACCCCTCCCGGGATCCTCGGGCAATTACCTTCGGGTGTACACGTATTTCACCGATCCCGTGTCGCGACCCCCGAGAATCGGGGCGGCGCGGGCGGCAGCCGGGCACAGGGCCAGAGCTGAGCCGGTGCGGGACCGGGGCGGGGTCAGAACTGGGCCGGAGCGCCGCTGCCGACGACGGCCCCTCAGATCTTCCGCGGCCGTTCGTGGGCGTGGTGCGCCGGGGTCTCCAACTGCAGCGTCGCATGGCCGACGCCGAACTCGTCGGCGAGGCCGGTCTCCATGTCGCACAGGATCGAGCAAGCGTCGTCGAACCCGAGGCCCTCGTCGACGGTGACGTGGGCGGTGAGCACCGCGTCGGTGCCGTGGATCGACCAGATGTGCAGGTCGTGGACGCCGTGGACGCCGGGGCGGCCTGTCATCCACTCCTCGACCACGCGGGCGTCGAGGCTCGACGGCGCCAACTCCAGCAGCACCGCGCCGGCATTGCGGATCAGCGCGATGGCCTGCGGGATGACCAGCACCGCGATGAGCACAGCGGCAATGATGTCCGCCCGTGCGAAACCGGTCCAGCGCACGATCAGCGCCGACACGAGCACGCCCACCGAGCCCAGCGCATCGACGACGACGTGCAGCAACGCGGCGCGCAGGTTCATGTTGTCCTTGTCGCCGCCCGCCAGGATCGCCGCGGCGATGAGATTGGCCGCCAACCCGATCGCGGCGACGATCAGCACCGTCCCCGACGCGACGTCGGCCGGTTCGGACCAGCGGCGGAACGCCTCGACGAGGATCCACACCCCCGCCGCGCCGACGAGCACCGCATTGAACATCGCGGCGAGCACCTCGGCCCGGCGGAATCCGTAGGACGCCATCTTCGTGGCCGGACGCGCGCCGATCCACGCCGCCGCCAGCGCCACCAGCAAGCCCAGCGCATCGGAGGCCATGTGCGCGGCGTCGGCGAGCAGCGCCAGGGAGTTGGCGACGACGCCGCCGACGACCTCGGCGACGAGGATGACCGCGGTCAGCCCGAACGCCAGCGCCAACCGCGGCAACGCGGTGCTGGAGTGGTCGTGATCGTGGACGTGGAAAAGCCCGTGACGGTGGTCGTGGTCGTGGGAACCGCCATGGCCGTGGCCATGCCCGTGTGAGCCGCCGCCGTGCCCGTGCGAATGCCCGCGGCCGTGCACGTCGGCGCGCCCGTCAGTGCCCTCCTCGTTCGACATAATCCCAGGCTAGGCCCGGTCGGCGGGGAAAGCGAACTTGAAAACGGTTCCCGCGGGCGGTGGCGGGCGGTGGATGCCGTTGGTAACCGGGCGCCGGCGGCGCGGCCCTAGAAACTTCCGCCGCCGCCGGCGCCGGAGAATCCGGAACTGTAGGACGAGCTGGTGGTCGACGCCTGCGCCGCGGACACGTCGCTCTGGTGCCAGGTGCTCATCACGGCGAAGGGCATCCATCCGCCGTAACCGGAGCCGACGCGCCAATGCGGGTCCCACAGCTCGGGCGCCGTCCGGTCGCCGCCGACTTCCATCCCGTCGAATTCCCGCTCACGCACCAGGTCGAGCACCAGGCGGTAGTCGTAGAGCACGTCGGCGTAGGAATCCATGAATCCTGCGGCGCCCGGGTCGGCTTCCATCGCGCGAACGCGGTCCTCCAGGGCGGACAGGCGGCGGCGCAGCTCTTCATCTTCGACGTCGGACTGGGCCCGGACCAGGTCGTCGCGAAGCAATCGCAGTTGCCCGCGGCGGGCGGCGGCGTCGCCGTGCTCCATGTCCCACATCAAATCGATGTTGTCCTCGGCGACGCGGATCCTCTTGATGGATTCCCGCGCCCCCGCGAGGTCGTCCGCCGCCGCCCGGAATTCGCCATCGTCATTCGGGGTGCCGATTCGCTGCGTCACGTCGTGGACCTCCAGGAAACCGTCGCGGACCTCCGCCCACTGGCGGCGCAGCTCATCGTCGGCCAAGGGGCTGGCGAGGTTGTGGGCCCGGACGTCGATCTCGGACAGGCGGGTGCCGGCGTCACCGTAATGCTTGACGACGTAAGCGTGGTCTTCCCTCGCCTGCTCCGCCTTCTTGCGCCGCTGGGTGACGGCGTACAGGCCCAGGCCGGTGCCGACGACGGCGACGATGCCTCCGCCGATGCCGATGCCTATCAGGTTCGACCGCCGGTCCTCTTCCTCTCCGGCGATGCGGTCGGATTCGATGGCCGCGTCGTCGGCCGCGTACCGCAGCCCGTCGACGAAGCCGTCGGCGATGCGGCCGTCCTTCATGGCCGGGCGCATGGCCTCCAGCGTTTCGTCGAGGTGCTTGCCCTCGCGCAGCGCCAACCGGTCGGCGACGTCCTCTCCGGCGTAGGCGCCGTTGGAGCGGGGGTCGTCGCCGTAGGCGAGGATCAGCACGCCGTCGGCGTAGACGTCGTCGCCGATCAGCTCGGGCGAGGCCTCCCGCAGGTGGTCCTCGACGGTGTCGTTGATGTTGTCGTCGTTGTCCGCGAAGACCAGGTACTCGACGTGGGTGACTTCGGCGGGCAGGTCCACGCCCCGGGTTTGCGCGATGAGCGCTCTTTCCCGGTCGGCTGGAATAAGGTCGTCTTCATCGTCGATCTCGACCGTCACCTCGGCGCGGGCGGGGGCCTCCACCTGCGCCGCGGCCAACGGGCCCGCGACGACTCCTGCGATCCACGCGACGCCAATGGCCGCCACGGCCCTCTTCCACGATCGTCGTCCCATGCCCGTTCCCTTCAGGTCGTGTTCCGGTCTTGCCGCCGTCCACCGAGCCTGCGCGGTACCGCGGCCCGGTCAGTCCTTTTCTACCGAAATCAGATATTCCACGGTGTCCGCCGGCGCCTCGAGGAACTCCCGCATGTCCGCCACGGCCCCGCAGTCGCGCCACGCGGGCACGTCGATGCCGTCTTCGCCCAGCTCGAAGATCGTCGCGCCGGGGATGGCCAGCAGGATCGGCGAGTGCGTGGCGATGATGAACTGCGCCCCGCCCTCCGCCAGCTCGTGGATCTGCGCCAGCAGCGCCATTTGCCGCATCGGCGACAGCCCCGACTCCGGCTCGTCGAGCAGGTACAGCCCGTCGGCGAACCGGTGCGTCACCATCGCCCACACCGATTCCCCGTGCGACAGGTGGTGCAGCTTGTCCGGCCCGTAAATCGGTGCATTCGGCGGCTTCTTCGCGATCTCCTCCAGCATCCGCAGGTGCCCCTCGGCCCGCAGGAAGAACGCGTCGGTGGGGTTGGCCCGCCGCACCAGCCCCATCGCGCGATGCAGCGGCGAGGCGTCGTCGAGCCCCGAGTACCGCATGTGCCGCGATCCGCCGTCGGCATTGCACCCGGCGAGCACCGCGATGGCCTCCAGCAGCGTCGACTTGCCCATCCCGTTGTCCCCGGCGATGAGCGTCACGGGCGTGGGCAGGGGAAGTTCCCGCAGGTCACGAAGATGCTTGACGACGGGCAGGTCCAGCACCCACCCGTCGTCCCCACCGGATCCGGCGTCCCCGAACACGGCGTCGGCGTCGGTGACGCGCAATGCTCTGACGTACGGCGCACGGTCCGGATACCTCATGCCCCGAGAGGATACGCGCGGCGGACGGGCCTAGACTGCCGACAATGACCGTCGATCCACGTTCCCGCATCACCGGCCGCGCCCTCACCGTGTGGGCGGCCGCGGTCCTGGTGTATCTGGCGGCGATCACGGGGCGCACGTCCTTCGGCGTCGCCGGCGTCGAGGCGCTGGACCGCTTCGGCGTCGACGCCTCCCGTCTGGCGGTGTTCACCGCGGTGCAGGTCGGCGTGTACGCGCTGGCGCAGATCCCGGTGGGCCTAGCCATCGACCGGTTCGGGGCGCGGCGGACCATGGTCATCGGCGCGCTGGTCATGGCCGTCGGCCAGATCACGCTGGCGCTGACGGCGTCGTACCCGATCGCGATCCTCGCCCGCGTGCTCATCGGCGCCGGCGACGCCAGTGCATTCCTGTCGGCCATGCGCCTGCTGCCCGCGTGGTTCCCGCTGAAGGTCACCCCCCTGTTCACCCAGCTCACCGCAGGGCTGGGGCAGATCGGTCAGTTCGTCTCGGCCGTGCCGTTCCTCATGCTCCTCCACGCCGAGGGATGGACCGCCGCGTTCCTGGCACTGGGCTCCGGCATCGCGCTGGTCGGCATCGCCGCCGCCGTCGCCATCGCCGACGTGCCGAAGGCCCCGGCCGAACCGGGCGAGAACGCCGGGGCGTCGTCAAGCCACAAGCCCGACGACCGGGCGACCGTGCGCGAAATGCTCGGCATCGTGCTGCGCCATCCGGTGTGCTGGCAGGGGTTCTTCACCCACTGGGTCGGGCTGATGCACCAGGCGACGTTCACGCTGCTGTGGGGCATGCCGCTGATGACGCTGGCGATGGGGCTGACCCCCGCGCAGGCCGGCGGCGTGCTGGTGGTCAACACCGTCGCGTCGGTGGCCGCCGGCCCGCTGATGGGCATGGCGTCGGCGCGATTCGGGGCGCGGCGCGGCACCCTGACCGTGGTCATTTCCGTGATCCTGATGGGCATGTGGGTGGTGTTCCTCATCCCCGGCACGCCGCGCGGGCTCGCCGCGATCGTGGCGCTCAACATCGCGATGGCCGCGCTGTCGTCGGCCTCCGGCCTCGGCTTCGATTCCGTGCGCGAAGCCGTCGACCGCCGCGCCCTGGCCACCGGCACGGGCCTGTCCAACATGGGCGGATTCCTGGCGGCGATGATGGCGGCGCAGGGCATCGGGCTGCTTCTCGACGCCTCCTCCGACGGACGCGCCTACCAATGGGCGGACTTCCGCGTCGCGTGGATCGCCATCGTGGTGGTGTGGGTGATGGGCATGGCCGGGTTGATCACCGCCATGATCGCCCGCCGCCGCATCGAGCGCCGCGAACCCACGTCCGGGACACGGTTACGACATCCGTAAAGTGGACGGAATGAACAACGTTGACATCCGATCCCCGTTCCGGGAAACGCTCCACGCCCTCACCGAGGACTGCCGCAAGGTCACGGACGGGGAGAATGCCACGTACATTCCGGCGCTGGCCGACGTCGACCCCGACCTGTGGGCCACCGCCGTCATGAGCCCCGAAGGCGACCTCTACGCATTCGGCGACGTCGACCACGAGTTCACCATCCAGTCGATGTCGAAGCCACTGGTTTACGGCCTGGCCATCGAGGAGCTCGGCCTGGAGAAGGTCCTCGAGCGCGTCGGCGTCGAGCCCTCCGGCGACGCCTTCAACGAGATTTCCCTGGATGAGCGGGGCCGGCCGGTCAACCCGATGATCAACGCCGGCGCGCTGACCGTCCACGGCCTGCTGCAGGAGCACGTCGGCGGCCGCGCCGACGACCTCATCCTCGAGGGGCTGTCGAAGCTGGCCGGCCGGCAGCTCAGCTCCGACAAGGACATCGGGCAGGGCGAGCGCGACACCGGCTTCCGCAACCGCGCGATCGCCAACCTGTTGCGGTCGACCGAGACCATCACCTGCGACCCGCTGCAGGTCTTCGACGGCTACAGCTGGCAGTGCTCCATCACGCTCAACGTCTGCGACCTGGCGACCATCGGCGCGACGCTGGCCACCGGCGGCGTCCATCCCGTGTCCGGCGAGCGGGTGTTCCGCGAGGAGACCGTGCAGTGGATCCTGTCGGTGATGTCGACGTCGGGCATGTACAACTCCGCGGGCAACTGGATGAACTACGTCGGCGTGCCCGCCAAGTCGGGCGTCTCCGGCGGCATCTTCGGCGTCATCCCGGGTGAGCTGGCGCTGGCGTCGTTCTCCCCGCGCCTCGACGACCACGGCCACTCCGAGCGCGGCAACGCGTTCTTCCACCGGGCGTCGTCGGACCTGGGGCTGCACATGATGCGCGTGACCGGCCGCCCGCACGGCGCCCTGCGCCACCGCGCCGTCGTCGACTTCGATTCCGACGGCGTCCAGGACACCACCCTGCTGCGCCTCTACGGCGACATCGACTTCTGCTCCTACGAGGCCATCGACCGCGAGGTCACCCGCGGCGCCGCCTCCGGCACCGGCCTGTTCGTCGACCTCGTGGAGGTGCGCTCGCTGGCCCCGAAGGCCAAGGAGCTGCTGGAGGAGCTGCTCGAGTCGGCCGGCGAGAAGACCACCACCTACGTTCACGATCCGGCGGATCTGCTCGACCACGACGCCTGCGCCGCTCCCCAGTGGGTGGATCAGGCGGAGATCCGCGAGTACCGCGCGGACCAGCCGGAGCGCCGCAAGCCGCGCAAGCTGCTGCGCCGCCGAGACGCGCGCAAGCCCGGCAACGGCAACGGCAAGAAGGCGCAGCCGAAGTCGGTGCAGAAGCGGTCGGACTCGCGCCGGAAGTAGCCGTCGGGCTCGCTCCCGAAGCTGCTGCCGAGCTCTGTCCGGACGTAGCCGTCGCACCCTCCCACCGCAGCGGCGAGCACGACCCCGGTGACGCACACCACATCTGGTTTTATTGCGCCGCCACGGGACCACCAATATAGTTGACATGACACCATTTAATTCACCTGCTGAAGGAGCACCCCACACATGAAGCTCGGCATCATCACCGGCACCACCCGTCCCGGCAACGCGGGCACCACCGTCGGCGAGTGGGCCATCGAGTCCCTCTCCGGCCGCGACGACATCGAGATCAAGGATCTGAAGGTCATCGACTTCGACCTCGACCTGCTCAACGAGCCGACCATGCCGGGCCAGGCCAACGGCGTCTACGAGAACCCGAAGACCACCAAGTGGGCCGAGGCCGTCTCCGAGTGCGACGGCTTCCTGTTCGTCACCGGCGAGTACAACGCCGCTCCCCCGGCCGCATTCAAGAACGCCGCGGACCTGCTCTTCGTCGAGTGGAACGACAAGCCCGTCGGCTTCCTGGGCTACGGCTTCGGCGGCGGCGCCCGCGCCATCAAGCACTGGCGCGACATCGTCGGCAACCTGAAGATGAAGGCCGCCGACTCCGAGGTCTCCATCTTCCTGGGCGACGAGTTCGCCGACGGCAACTTCGCCCCCGCCGAGGGCAAGGCCGCCGAGCTGAACAAGCTCGTCGACGAGATCGTCTCCCTGAAGGGCTAGTCTCCCCGCCCCAGCGGACGGCATTCCCCGCCTGGAGCGGGCCTTGTTCTCCGCCCCGGCGGACGGCATTCCCCGCCCCCGGGCAAAAACACCTCGAATGGACAGGTACATGTGGCACACCACGTGTACCTGTCCATTCGGCGTTTACCTTCGAAACAACGGCGGCTGGATCGGCACGCCCGGGCCGCTAGAACAGCGGCGGCTGGATCGGCACGCCCGGTCCGCTGCCGGAGTCGGGCCGGCGCAGCGGATCCTCGATGGTGGTCATCTCGGGCTTCTTGCTTGACGACGGCCCGGCCGATTCCCCGTTCTCCCGCTCCCCCGTGGCACCCGATTCACGCACGGCGGGATCGGCTGCCTCCCGATCCGCAGCGGCGGGATCGGTTGCCGCCCGATCCGTCGCGGTGGGCCGCTCGGCGAGGTCGGCGACGTCGAAAAGCGGAGGTTCGATCGACTCGTCGATCACGAGGAAGTTCCCGGAAGAATCGTCGTCGACACCCACCCCATCGGAGTGCCCTTCGCCGGAACCTCCGCCACGAGCGTCGTCGCCGGCATCATCGGGTCCATCGCCATCTCGCGCGTCATCCGCGTAGACCGGCGTGTGGTCGGGGGCGATGTCCAGGCCGAGGTCGAGCTCCTGCTCGAGGACGCGATCGACCGGCTCTGCGACGGACTCGTCGACCGGCTCGTCGATGCCCCCGACGCCCCACCGTTCGGCGTCGGCCCCCGCAGATTCCGCGTCGCCGTCGTCATCGCGGAAGAGCCCGGGTGCCGCGTTGGCCTCCTCGGTTCCCTCGGCCCCCTCGGTCCCCTCGGCCACCCCGAATGCTCCCGCGAGGTGCACCGGCAGCAGGGTTTCCAGGTCGGCGGCCTCCTCCAGCGCGTGGAGACGGTGCCGCAGAATGCGCAGCCACGGGCCCGCCGCGGTGACCGACCCGACTTCCTCCAGGATGGCGGGAATGTCGCCGGCGTAGTCCTCCAGGGCGTCGGACAGCGAATCCTCGGTGAACACCCACAGCGACGTCGCGCCGCATTTCTCCCGGTCGGCGACCGAATCCAGCGTGACCGCGAGATCGTGGGCGGGCACGCCGCGCACCATGGCGACCAATTCCAGTCGATCGGCGACGAGCAGGCTCGGCGGGGTGAGCAACTGCGCCCGCTTGCCCACGGGGATGAACTCCCCCGCCTCGGCGGCGATCATGTCCACGGCCTCGTCGACGGTCGGTTCCTGCCCGGAGAACCACGCCGGCACCATGGCGTCGGCGACGACGCGCGCCGGCTTCCCGGCTGCCCCGTCGACCATGAGCCCCAGCACCCGCATGCCCTGCATGACGCGGCTGAGCAGCATGCCCCACATGTCGTCGAGCCCGTCGAAAAGCGCGCCGCACGTCCAGCCCAGACGTGATTCGACGCAGCAGGGGTACCACATCATCCCCTCGTCCAGCTCGGAGGCGAACTGCACTGCTTCACGACGGATGCGCGCGGCCACGGCGGCCATCAGCTCCGGAGAGGGCATCCACCCCTCCGGCGACTCCTCCCCGACCCACCGGTCGGGGCCGCGGAGCCAGCCGGCTACGAGCCACGCCCAGCGGCGCGACGCATCGGCGGTGAACCAATTCCCGGCCGAGCGGGCGGTCGGCTGGCCGGTGATGGGGTTCATGAATCCGGCACCGGCGAGCATGCCGACGACTTCGTGGACCACGGATTCGTCGGCCCCGATCGAGGCGGCGAAGTCGTGGACGGCCACCGCGCCCGCGAACTCGTGGAGGCCTCCGGAGCCGAGGTAGCCGCCGTCCTCCCACAGCTGCATGACAGCGGTGGCCACGGCGACGGCCGCGGTCGCCGCGCGGCCGGGCTCCTCCGCCCCGATCCACGCGGGCCGCTGCTCGACGGGGTGGGGCGTGGGCAGCCACGTCCGCCCGAGCTTCAGCGCCAACGCCACCGGCGACAACAGCGAGGCGTTGACCTCGGTCTTGGGCTGTTGCGGAGACTCGAGCCGCGGGGCGTCGGGCTCCGCTGCCTCATCGGCCGCGTCACCTGCCCCCGCAGCCGCTGACTCGTCGGCCGCCGCATCCCCCGCCGCATCCGACGTCTCTTCGGGCGCTTCCTCGGCGTGCCGCCCCTCGACTCCGTCGAAGGCGGAGGGCACATCGAACTTCACGCCGAGCAGATGGTCGATGGCCCAAGCCACGGCCGCCGCGCGGCGCTCGCCCCACGCCGATTCGTCGAGGAAGATGCCCTCGCGGGCGAACAGCAGCAGCTCCTTCTGGATGGCGTGCGGCGCCGTGGACACCAGGGCGCGGACGCGCCGCGGCGAACAGTAGAAGGCACGCAGCCGAGCGAGCACCTCGTCGTCCGTGGCCTCGTCGATCTCCGCGTCGGCCAACAGGCCGAGGTCGGCCATGCGCTTGCGCAGCACGTCGCGGGGCGTGAACTCCGCCAGGCACTCCACCGGGGTGGCCATCGTCGCATCCTGCACGAGGATGTCCGACACGTGCGGCGGGACGTTCCACACGCCCGCCGGCTCCTGCCAGGCCAAACCAAGGTCGCCGGCGCGCCCCATCAGCGCGGCGACGTCCTTCGTCGTCGCCGGCACCCGCGTGTTCGACGGCGGCTGATCCCCGTCGTGCGGCATGGCGTCGGCTTCGGAACCCCACACCGCCACGGCGGCGATGTCCTCGACGGCCGCGGAATCTTCCAGGACGTGGACGAGTTTGACCGCCTCCAGCACATCCGGAGTCGCGGCGGACACCGCGGTCTGGGCGGCCTCGCGGGTCATGAGCAGTTCGGCGGATTCGCTGCGGGACCCCGGAACCGGGACTCCCGGGCAGGCGACGCGCAGGAGCCTCCGCAACTCCGCCTCGCCCAGACGCCCGACGTGTGCGCCGAAGTCCGGGCGGGCCGCGTAATTCACCCTGCTCTCCATTCGGGTCATTATGTCCCATCGGGCCGGAGGATGGGGAGCGTCCCCCCTCCTTCGGGCCCGGCGCGCCGCTAATCGTGCGCTGGGCTCTCCTCGCCCCAGAACACGCGATCCACCACGCGCCGCGAATGGCGGGTGACGCGCAGGTAGTTCTCCATGAACCCGTTGTTGTCGTCCGGGTCCCATCCCGCCGCGCCCGCGACCTGCGCCAGCTGGGGGCCGGGCTGCGGCAGTTCGTCGGTCCGCTTGCCGCGGGTGAGCACCAGGGCGTTGCGCGCCTTCGTCGCCGTCAACCACGCCGTGCGCAAGGTATCGGCGTCGTCTTCGGGGAGGATCCCTTCGTCGGCGAGCGTCTTCAGGCATTGCAGCGTCGACGTGTTGTGCAGCCCCGGCACGTCGTGGGCGTGCATGAAGGTCAGCAATTGCACCGTCCACTCGATGTCCGTCAGCGCGCCCGACCCGAGCTTCGTGTGCGTGCGCCGGTTCGCGCCGCGCGGCAGGCGCTCCTTGTCCACGCGGGCCTTCATGCGGCGGACGTCGCGCACGACCTGTTCGGAGGCGCCGCCCTCCGGATACCGGAACTTGTCGATGCCCCGGAGGAACCGCGTGCCCAGGTCCTTGTCCCCGGCGATCCACGTCGCGCGCAGCAGCGCCTGGGTCTCCCAGGTCTCGCCCCAGCGCTCGTAGTAGGCGAGGTAGGAATCCAGGGTGCGCACCGGCGGGCCGGACCTGCCCTCGGGGCGCAGATCCAGGTCGACCTCCAACGGCGGGTCCTGGCTCGGCTTCGCCAGCCGGCGGCGCAGTGCGTCGCAGATGCCGATGGACCAGCGCACCGCGTCGTTGTCGTCGGCCAACGGCTCCCCGTCGTCGCCGACCGCGGGCTCGCACACGAACATCACGTCGGCATCGGAACCGTAGCCCAGCTCGCCGCCGCCGAGGCGCCCCATGCCGATCACCGAGATCGTCGCCGGCACCGGTTCATCCGGGTGCTGCGCGCACCAACCGCGGATCTCGGCGGCAAGCGCCGCTTCGAGCACGTTGTCCCACACCAGGGACAGCGAGGTGCACACGGATTCGACGTCCATCATCCCCAGCAGGTCCGCCGAGGCCACGCGGGCCAGCTCGGCGCGGCGCAGGGCGCGGGCGACGCCGATGGCCTTGTCCGGGTCCGTGTGCCTGTTGGCGGTGGCCACCAGCGATCGGCCCACGGTGGCGGGATCGGTGTCCAGCAGCTTCGGTCCCGCCGCACCGTCGCCGTAGAGCTTGATCGTGTCCGGCGCCGACACCAACAGCCCCGACACGTACGGGGATGTGCCCAGCACGTGCATCAGGCGCTCACCGACCACGCCCTCGTCGCGAAGCATCCGGAGGAACCACGTCTTCTCCATCAGCGCGTCGGAGAGTTTGCGGTAGTTGAGCAGACCGGCGTCCGGCTCCGCCGTGTCCGACACCCACTCCATCAGCGTCGGCAGCAGCATCGCCTGGATCCGCGCCTTGCGGGAGCTTCCCGACGCCAACGCCGTGAGGTGGTCGTACGCCCGGTCCGGATAGAGATAGCCGAGTGCCGCCAGCTGGCGCTTCGCGGCGTCGGCCGACAGCTGCATGGTGCCGATGTCCTGCTCGACGACGGAGTTGAGCAGCGGGCGGAAGAACAGCTTGTTGTGCAGCGTCCGGATCTGCCGGCCCGTGGCGCGCACCCGCTTGGCCAGCGCGTCGGCGGAGCTTTCGGAACCGGCGGGGATCACGCCCGCGGCCCGTCCCAGCCAACGGCGGGCGGCGAAGTCCTCCTCCGGCGGCAGCGTGTGGGTGCGGCGCATCTTCTGCAGCTGCAGGCGGTGCTCCAGCAGGCGCATGAATTCGTAGCACTCGATGAGCACCCGGCCGTCCTCGCGGCCGACGTACCCGGCCTCCACCAGGGCGTCCAGCGCCTCGACGGTCGGCAGGACGCGCAACGATTCGTCGTAGCGGCCGTGGACCAGCTGCAGCAGCTGCACCGCGAACTCCACGTCGCGCAGGCCGCCGCGGCCGAGCTTGAGCTCGCGCAGCTTCAGCTCGTCGGGGACGTTCTCGATGACGCGGTCGCGCATCGCCTGGACGTCCTCCACGAAGGAATCGCGCTGGGAGGCCGACCACACCAGCGGCGACAGGGCCTCGACGTACTCGCGGCCAAGGTCCAGGTCGCCGGTCATGGGCCGGGCCTTGAGCTGCGCCTGGAACTCCCACGTCTGCGCCCACCGCTTGTAGTACGCCTGGTGCGACTCCAGCGTGCGTACCAGCGCACCGGACTTGCCCTCCGGCCGCAGGGCCGCGTCGACCTCGAAGAAGCAGCGGCAGGACACGCGGACGAACTCCGCGGCCAACCGGGTGGCGCGGGCATCGGCGGGCTCGGCGACGAAGATGACGTCGACGTCGGAGATGTAGTTGAGCTCGCGGGCGCCGCACTTGCCCATGGCCAGCACGGCCAGGCGCGTCGACACCGGCGAATCCGGGTAGGTGGTGGCCACGGCCACCGACAGGGCGGCGGTCAGCGCGGCGTCGGCCAGGTCCGACAGGGCCTCGGTGACCTTGGTGAACGGGATCGGCGGCTGGCCCGGGCGGCGCGGACCGCGCGGGTACGTGCCCGCGAGGTCGGCTGCGGCCACGCGCATGATCAGGTTGCGGTACGAACGCTTCATGGCGACGTCGGCGTCGCGCCCGGTGATCCCGGCACGGTACAGGCCCGCCTCCTCCAGGTCCGGCGACGACGGCGTCGGCTCCCGGTATTCCAGCTCGGCGGCTTCGGCGACCGAAACATCGTCGGTGCGCACCGGGGCCTCCGGAACCGCTTCCACGGCGGTGAGCATGTCGCGGAACATGTCCGCGCGCGTCGGCAGGTCCGCGAGCAGCAGCGACCACGTCGCGGGATTGGCCACCATGTGATCGCCGAGCATCGACGAACCGCCGAGCAGCGCGAACACGCGGGTGCGCATGAGCACCTGCTGGCGCATCGCCGCATCCAGCGCCGACCATGCCGCCCACTGGGGCACCTCGCCGGATTCGATGCCCGAGTCCAGCCGCTCCTTCAGCCGCACCAGGGACTTCAGAGCCAACTCCGGATCGGCGGCGCCGGCGAGCCCCCACAGCAGCTCCAGGCCGTCCTCGTCGTACCAACCGAGCTCCTTCAAATCGGCCAGCGCCCGCTGCCCGTCGGGCAGGCCGATCGCGGCGGGCGTCGGCACCGACTGCCGGGACGTGCGGGGGCGGTTCCTCATCACCATGGCGATCCGGTTCCTAGTAGTCGAGGTTGGTGCGCAGCTCCCAGGCGGTGACCTGGCTCTGGTACTCGCGCCACTCGCGCCACTTGTTGCGCAGGAAGAACTCGTGGACGTGGTCGCCGAGGGTGTCGGCGACGAGGTCGGACCGCTCCATCTCCCGCAGCGCCTCTTCCAGCGACGTCGGCAGATCGCGGTACCCCATTGCCCGGCGCTCGCGGCGCGTCAGCTCCGAAATGTTGTCCTCCGCCTGCGGCGGCAATTCGTAGCCGTCCTGAATCCCGCGCATGCCGGCGGCGAGGATGACCGAGTACGCCAAGTAGGGGTTGCACGCCGAATCGACGGAACGTATCTCGACCCGTCGTGAAGCAGCCTTGCCCGGGGAGTACATGGGCACGCGGACCAAAGCGGAACGGTTGGCCAGGCCCCACGTCGCCGCGGTCGGCGCCTCGTCGCCGAAGACCGTGCGCTTGTAGGAGTTGACCCACTGATTGGTCACGGCCGAGATCTCCGGCGCATGGGTGAGGATGCCCGCTATGAAACTGCGCGCCGTCGACGACAACTGGTGTTCGTCATCGGGGTCGTGGAACGCGTTGTCGTCGCCCTCGAACAGCGAGATGTGCGTGTGCATGGCGCTGCCCGGCTGATCGGCGAACGGCTTGGGCATGAAGGTGGCGCGCACGCCGTTGCGCATGGCCACCTCCTTGATCAGGTAGCGGAACGTCATGATGTTGTCCGCCATGCTCAGCGCGTCGGCGTACCGCAGGTCGATTTCCTGCTGGCCCGGCGCGTTTTCATGGTGCGAGAACTCCACCGGGATGCCCATCGCCTCCAGGGCGTTGATCGCGTGGCGACGGAAATCCGGCGCCTTGTCGTGCACCGCCTGGTCGAAGTAGCCGCCGTTGTCCGTGGGCACCGGGGGCTGGCCGTCGGTGTCGAGGGAATCGACGAGGAAGAACTCGATCTCCGGGTGGATGTAGGACGTGAAGCCCTGGTCCGCCGCGGCCTGGACCTGCCGGCGCAGCACGTGGCGAGGATCGGCCCAACTGGCCTGGCCGTCCGGCATGGAGATGTCGCAGAACATGCGGGCGGTGTGCAGCTCCTTGTCGTCGTGGAGCCACGGCAGGATCTGGAACGTCGACGGGTCGGGGCGGGCGATGGTGTCGGCCTCGGAGACGCGGGAGAAGCCCTCGATGGCCGAACCGTCGAAGCCGATCCCCTCCTCGAACGCGCCCTCCAACTCTGCGGGGGCGACGGCGACGGACTTCAGGTAGCCGAGGATGTCCGTGAACCACAGGCGGATGAAGCGGATGTCGCGCTCCTCGATGGCGCGGAGGACGAATTCCTGTTGGCGATTCATGCCCCCCAAACTACGCGGGCGACCCGCCTTCGTGTGGTGTGCCGGTGTGGCATGCTTGGCGACCATGAGCACCCGGAAGATGCGCCTGAACGATCTCGCAGCCCGCAAGGCCGAGGGCCGGCCCTGGGCGATGCTGACCTGCTACGACTACTCGACGGCCCGCGCGTTCTCCAACGCCGGCGTCGAGGTGCTGTTGGTCGGCGACTCCGCCGCCAACGTCATGTACGGCTACGACACCACCACCGAAGTCTCGCTCGACGAGCTGATCCCGCTGGCCCGCGCCGTCGTGCGCGGCGCCCCGAACGCGCTGGTCGTCGCGGATCTTCCCTTCGGCACCTACGAGGCGTCCGACGAGCAGGCCGTCCTCAATTCCGCCCGGATGATGCGCGAGACCGGCGCCAACATGATCAAGATCGAGGGCGGCGAGCGCATCGCCCCGCGCATCCGCGCCCTCGTCGCCGCCGGCATCCCGGTGATGGCGCACATCGGGTTCACCCCGCAGTCGGTCAATGCGCTGTCGGGATTCAAGGTCCAGGGCCGCGGCGAGGGTGCGGAGCAGCTGCGCCGCGATGCCCGCGCCGTCGCCGAGGCCGGCGCCCACTCCGTCGTCCTGGAGATGGTCCCGGCCGAGCTGGCCAAGGAGATCACCGCCGAACTGCCCATCCCCACCTGCGGCATCGGCGCCGGCAAGGACTGTGACGGCCAGGTGCTGGTGTGGCACGACGCTTTCGCAGTGCCGTCCGACGGCCGCCGCCCCTCCTTCGCCGCCGTGTTCGGCGAAGTCGGCGAGCTGCTGGAAAATGGTGCCCGCGATTACGTGGCCCAGGTCGAGTCCCGTGACTTCCCGCCCGTGGACAAGGATTTCAAGGGCTGATTTCACGGGCGACGGACGTTGCCGGGCGTTCGACGAGGGTGACCCGCCGCCACCGTCGCCATCCCACGGGCCCACGGCCGTGACCGATACCCACGAAACGGGGCCGTCGGCACCTGCTGGGCCCTCCTATCCGGGGGTAGGATCGAGGCCATGAATGCATCTGGCGCCACCCCCGCATCCACCGCTTCCGCGAGCAAGCGGGAGCAGACCGAGCCCACCGCGACCCTCGAGGTCGAGGTGAAGTTCTCCGCTCCGGAGGAGGCCGTGGCACCCGGTTTCGATTTCGTCCCGGGCGTCGCGGGCGTCGACGTGGAGGTCCGCGAAATGTCGGCGATGTACGTCGACACCGCGGACCTGCGGCTGACCCGGGCGAAGCGGACGCTGCGCCGCCGCACCGGCGGCCCGGACGAGGGTTGGCACCTGAAGACCCCGGCGGAGGCCGGCCGCATGGAGTACGGCGCCGACCTGTCGGAGGGCTCCGTGGAGGGCGAGGGCGCCGATGCCGTCTACCGTGTCCCGGAATCGCTGCTGGCGCCGGTGCGCTCGATCGTCCGCGAGCATCCGCTGGGCCCGATCGCGCGGGTGGACAACGTCCGCCACGTGTCCGTCCTGAAGAACGCGGAGGGCACCCCCATCGCGGAGTTCTGCGACGACCACGTCACCGCGGCATCGCTGCTGCCGGGCGGCGCGGAGACGTCGTGGCGCGAGTGGGAAATCGAGCTGCTCGGCGACATGTCCACCGATCCGGCGGGCGCGCAGCTGCTCGAGCGTCTCGGCGCGGTGCTGCGCATCGCCGGGGCGACGCCGTCGGACAGCCCGTCGAAGCTGGCCACGGCACTGGGCGATTCCAAGGACGCCGCCCCGGTGCCGCCGTCGCCCGCCGATCTGCCGGAGGGCACCCCGGGCCGAGCGGTCGTCGATGCGCTCGCGGCGAACGTGGCCAAGATGGTCGAGTGGGACCCGAAGGTCCGCCGCGACGAGTGGGATTCGGTGCATCAGATGCGCGTGGCCACCCGTGAGCTGCGCAGCCACATGCAGACGTTCCACGGCATCCTGGTCGGCGATCGGATCGCGCACATGGAGTCGGAGCTGAAGTTGCTGGCCGGCGTGCTGGGCGTGGCCCGGGACGCGGAGGTGGTGGCTGAGCGGTTCGAGAATCAGCTCGAGCGCGACGAGGCCGACGTCATCGACGGCGAGATGCGCGAGGAGCTCATCGCCGACATCCGCCGCGATTACGACCGCGCGCACCGCCGCGTCGTCGCCGCGCTGGATTCCAGCCGTTACCTGACGCTCCTCGATCAGCTCGACGAGCTGCTGTCCGATCCGCCGGTCAACCCCAATGCTGCGGAGGACGCGGAGCGCGAGGCCGCGGAAGCCGAGGCGAAGAAGGCGGCGAAGACAGAGACCGAGTCCACGGCGACCGAGACCGCCGAGCCCCGCGCCGATTCGCTTGACGACGCCGCCGAGCTTTCCGCCCCCGGCACCGATGCGGACCCGACCGACGATGTGGCCGCCGGGCCGTCGGAAAGCGAAGAACCCGCGGCCGACGAGCCCGCCCCGGCCCCGGAGAAGTCGCCCGAGCAGATCCGTGCCGAGACCAATGCGGTGCTGGCGATCCATCTGGCGAAGGCGTTCAAGAAGTTCGAGAAGCGCCACCGCCAGGCCATCGAGGGCCGCGGCGACAAGTCCATCCCCGTCGCCGACCGCGAGGAACGGTTCCACGACGTGCGCAAGGCCGCCAAGAAGCTGCGCTACTCCGCCGAGGCCGCCCAGTCGACGGGCATGCCGACCAAGAAGCTCTACGCCGCGTGCAAGACGCTGCAGTCGTCGCTGGGCGATTTCCAGGACACCTGCACCGCCCGCCACGTGCTGCTGCAGAAGGCGCGCCGCGCGCACTCGCACGATCAGGACACGTTCGGCTACGGCGTGCTGTACCAGATCGAGCGCATGGACGGCTTGGCCGCGCTGGAGGCGTACGACGACGACGTCGCCAACGTGCTGAAGGCGTACGGGAAGCTCGAGTCGAAAATGGACAAGGCGCGGGAGAAGGCGGCCAAGGAGCGGAAGGCCCGGGCCAAGGACCGGGACAACGACAAGGACAAGGACCGCGGGAAGGGCGCGAAAAAGCGCCGCTGACACCGAGAGTTGCGGACGCGTCAGCGTTTTCAGTAGTTTCTCTTGTTGACACATCACCATTCGGCGCGGCGGCCCGCCGCCCGGATGGCTCGACGAATCTCACGAGGAGACACATGACCTTCCCCGCCCTTCCCTCCGTCGTCCGCGACGTCCTGGCCCTCATCGCCCGCATCGGCCTCGGCGCCGTCGTGCTGGCCCACGGCTGGCAGAAGATCTTCGACTGGACCATCGCCGGCACCCAGGCCGGCTTCGAGGGCATGGGCGCCCCGGCCCCGACCGTCACCGCGTGGATCGCCGCGATCGTCGAGTTCGTCGGCGGCATCCTGATCCTCGCCGGCGCGTTCCAGCCGATCGTCGGCATCATCGTCGCCCTGCAGATGGCCGCCGCGTGGGCCATCGCCCACACCGGCGCCGGCATGTTCGTCGGCGACGGCGGCCCGGAGCTGGTCATCGCCATCGGCGCCGGCGCGCTGTTCATGGCCGCCCTGGGCTCGGGCCGCTTCTCGGTCGACGCGGTCCTCGCGTCCCGACGCGCCGGCCGCACCGGTGACGCCGATGCCGCGTCGGCCACCACCGGCAACGCCACCCGCGTCCGCGCCTAATCTGCCGACGTCTGCCGCCGCCCCTGGGTCCCGTCCCGGATGAACGGGCGGTGACGGCGCCCGAACGAAAGCCCCGCGAGAGTCGAACTCTCGCGGGGCTTCGTCGTCTCCGGTGGCGGGGTCGATCAGGCGTCGGCCGGGGGCTTGCCCCACTCCTCGTCTTCCTCGTCCCAATCATCGGCGGCCTCGTTGCGGGCGGCGACGCGTTTCATCGCGGCGCGGGCCTCCGCCTCGGTGGCGTAGGGGCCCATGCGATCGTCCCAACCGCTCTGCTTGCCCCGGGTCACCTCGCCGGTCGAGGGCGTGTAGTACCAATCCTTGGCGTCGTCGGACATGTCATCCTCCTGGGAAGTCACGGTTGCCCGGCGACCGCGTGGCCCTCTACGGGGTCGCCGCGGCCGATGGGCCGGTTGTGTCCAGATTACCCGCGGGTACTATCTCAGGTCATGGCTCGCGGCGACGCGGCCCCGGATTCACCGGTGGCCGCGGCGCCGCCGCGCCCATTGCATCGTCCCCGTCGAAAGGTCCCCAATGCCCGTCCCCGCCGCCGTCGAACGAGTCCGCGAATCCGCGGGAACGGACGCGACGATCGCGCATGCGCCGGGATCGGTGGAACTGCTCGGCGAGACCTGCGCCGCCACCGGCGGCATGCTGCTGGCCACGGCGCTGCCCGTCTCCGCCGCCGTGGCTCTGGAACCCAACGACACCGGTGAGCTGACCGTCATCTCCACCCGCGAAGAGACGTCGTTGCCGATGCCCGACGCTGTGCCCGCCGGGTACCCGGCCGAAGTCACGGCAATCGCCGCGGCCGTGGTTGCCATGCAGCACACCATGCACCTGATCCCCCGCACGGGCTCCGGGCTGACGGTGCGGTGGGCGTCGACCATCCCCGCCGGCCGGGGGCTCGGCGAGATCGCGGCGCTCCAGTCCGCGGTGGCCCTGGCCGCCAACGCCCGCTGGGGCGACCGCGACGACGTCCCCACCCGCGCCCGCCTCGCCGCCGCCCTCCACGAGACGGCCGTGGCCCACTACGGCGACCACTGGCCTCTGCACCCCTACACCGCAGCGTTGCGCAGCCGCCCAGATTCGGTGCTGACCTGCAACCACGCCGACGAGGCCGTCACCCAGAACCAGCGGCCCGACAACCTCGCGCTGATGGTCGCCTACTCCCCCGACATCACGGGCGCGTCGCCGCAGGTCGAACGCCACGAGTTCTTCGCCGACGCCTGCTCCGCCTTCGGCGTGCCCACCCTCCACGGTCTGCCCGAAGCGCAGCCGCGCGTGCTCGAGTGGGTCCGCGCCCGCCGTGAGGTCCATCCCGACGGCGACGCCCCGACGGTGGGCCGGGCGACCAAGTGGCTCGACGACGCGTCCGGCTGCTCCGACCGCGCCCGCGCCGTGTCCGCGCACCTGCGCCACGGCGACACCGCGGCGGCGATGGCCGGCATCGCCCACGACGTCGCCGTCCGCGACACCGCCCCCTCGCCGGACTCGCCGCTGGGCCGCCTGGTCGCGTCCCTCGACGGCCGCGACGCGGTGGCGCGCTGCTGCCCGGCGCGCGGTGCGGCCGTGGTCGTGTGGGCCCACGCCGACGACGCCGACGACGTCGAGGCGGCCATCCGCCGCGACGGCGGCACCGTGCTGCGGGTCACCGACACCGACGCCGGCACCGCGCTCAACTCGCGGTTCTAGGCTCGATCGAACTGCTGGGTCGACCGTTCCCCTAGTCCGCGGGCCAGGCGAACAGGACCCGCGGCTCGACGGGGTTCGACGGATCCGCCGTCACCAGGCTGATTCGCGGGGCGCTGCCCTCCGGGGGCACGCCCGCCTCGGTGGTCCCGCGGCAGTTGGCGAACACCGGCGGCTCGAACACGAACACCTCGACCTCCTCGCCGCGATCATGGAGCACCGCCGAATCGAAGGCGTGCCCCACCCACGGCTCCAGGACGACGGCCTCCGTCAGGTCCAGGCACGCGCGATCCACCCGCGACGCCAACTGCCCCGACGTCGCCATCGACGAGATGGCCTCGTCCACGCCGCCGTCCACCCAGGCCGGCACCTCGAGCGTCGCCGTCTCGCCCCGCCGGTGCGCCGCGATGGCCAGGCAGTACTCCAGGCCGAACCGGTCGATGAGCCTGCGCAGCGGCGCGGTGACGTGCGCGTACGGCCCGCCCACGCCGGAATGGACGGGCACGCCCTCCGACGCCTCCGCCGAACCGTCGTCAAGCGCCCCCAACCGCTGGTAGCCGGAGCCGCGCAACAGGCGCGACGCGTCCTTCATCACGGCCATCCCCCGCGGCGAATCGGCGTCGACGCCCGCCAGGAACGCGCTGACCTCGGCCACGCCCGCGCCATCGGCGAGCTCGTAACCCAGGGCACGCGCCGCGACGCGGAACTCCGCCAGCGCCTCCTCCCCGGCCGGGCGCAGCGTCCGCAGCACGCCGACGCCCGCTTCCGCCATCATCTGCCCCGCGACCATCCCCGCCAGCAGCGAAATCTCCGAGTTGAAGTCCATCACCGGCGGCCGCGCATCCAGGTGCAGCTCCCACCGGCCATCGCCCGTCGGAGCCACGGTCTGCGAGGGCAGGCGCAGATTGATTGCTTCACGACGAAGCGCCGACCCCTGCCGCGCCCGCCCCAACTCGGGCAGCGCCGCAATCGAAGGGTGCGGATCCCCCGCGTCGAACGTCGCCTGGACCTCCATGTACTCCAGCCGCGCCACCGACCGCACCAGACCCGGGTAGACGTCCCAGGACGTCGGCTCGCCATCGGCGCCGACGACGATGTCCCAGACGATGGCGGGGCGGTCGACGTCGGGAAGCAAACTGCCCGCGTCCTCCGACAGCGCCGCCGGGTGCAGGCGCGTCGGCTCATCCGGCAGGTAGATCGTCTGCCCGCGGCGCATCGCCTCCGCCGCGACCAAGGAATCCGGGGCGATCAGCCCGCCGACGTCGGCGATGGCGTAGAGCACGCGCCAACCGGCGGCGCCCGTGGCGTCGTCGACGACCTCGGCCAGGTGCATCGCCTGATCCAGGTCCATCGAACCGGGCGGGTCGATGGTCACGAACGGCACGTCGCGCAGATCCGTGCGCGCGGCACGGCGGTCGGCGGCGGCCGCGGCATCGGCGTGGACCTCCGGCGCGAAGGTCTCCGGCACCCCGAATTCACGGGCGACGGCGCGGAAGTCGAGGGCTGCTGCATAGAGCTTCATGTCCGCCCAGCCTAATGGCGAACGCCGCCCGCGTCGCCGGATAGCCTGGTGGTGACCGCACGGCGAACGCCGCGCAAGCCGCCACCATCGCCGCGAACGCCGAGCGCCGACGCAACCGCGGGCACGCGCCCGCAGGCATGCGCCCGCGAACCCCATCCCGGACCCAGGAGCACCAATGAGCCCCCGCACCACCGCCGACCCCGACATGACCAAGGCGATCCTCCCCGACTCGGCGCTGCCGACCCACTGGTACAACCTCGCCGCCGACTTCCCCGAGCCGCTGCCGCCGCACCTGCACCCCGGCACCCGCGAGCCGCTGAAGCCGGAGGAGATGACGCCGATCTTCGCGTCCGGGCTGGTCGAGCAGGAGTTCTCCACCGAGCGCTGGATCGAGATCCCCGAGCCGATCCGCGAAATCTACCGCCTGTGGCGCCCCGCCCCGTTGGCCCGCGCCCGCCGCCTGGAGAAGGCGCTGGGCACCTCCGCACGCATCTACTACAAGAACGAGTCCGTCTCCCCGATCGGTTCGCACAAGCCGAACACGTCGGTGGCGCAGGCGTACTACAACATGCTCGACGGCATCGAGAACCTGACCACCGAGACCGGCGCCGGCCAGTGGGGCGCGTCGCTGGCGTTCGCCGCGCAGTTCTTCGGCCTGGGCGTCGAGGTGTGGCAGGTCCGGGCGTCGTACGACTCGAAGCCGTACCGCCGGATGCTCATGGAGGTCTACGGCGGATCGGTGCACCCGTCGCCGTCGGATCTGACGGAGGCAGGCCGCGCGATCCTGGCGAAGACCCCCGACACCCCGGGGTCGCTGGGCATGGCGGTGTCGGAGGCCATCGAGGTCGCCGTCGGCGCCGACAACTCGCGGTATGCGCTGGGCAGCGTGCTCAACCACGTGATGCTGCACCAGACCATCATCGGTCAGGAGGCCGCGGCGCAGCTGGCCATCTTCGGCGAGTCCGGGCCCGACGTCGTCGTCGGTTGCGCGGGCGGCGGGTCGAACCTGGCCGGCCTGACTTTCCCGTTCATCGGGCATTCGCTGACCGGTGAGGTGCTTGACGACGGCGCCTCGTCCTCCACCCCGACCTCCCCGTCGGGTGCGGCGGGGACCCAGGCGGCCGGGGCCGGCAGCGGTACCGCGGTGAAGCGGGATGCCTCGGAGTTCCTGCGCGATGGTGCGCCGCGCATCATCGCGGCCGAGCCGGCGAAGTGCCCGTCGCTTACCGAGGGCGAGTACCGCTACGACCACGGTGACGTCGCGGGCCTGACGCCGCTGCTGAAGATGCACACGCTGGGCAGCGACTTCGTCCCGGACCCGATCCACGCCGGTGGCCTGCGCTACCACGCGATGGCGCCGATGGTGTCGCACGCCGTGGAGCTGGGCCTGATGGAGACCACCACCGTCGAGCAGGAGGACGCGTTCGCCGCCGGCATCCGCTTCGCCCGCTGCGAGGGCACCGTCCCGGCGCCGGAGTCCAACCACGCCATCGCCGCGGCGTGCGCGGAGGCCGCCAAGTACGACGGTGAGCCGGGCACGGGCCCCGTCATCCTGATCGGCCTGTCGGGCAACGGTTTCCTCGATCTGCCGTCCTACGCGAAGTTCGTGTAGTTCCGGCAGGCCACATGGCCCGGACCGCTCGAGAGGTCCGGGCCATTCACGCGTCGCCAACCCCTCGACGAGGTCGCGTGGTCCGGGCCATCTACGCGAGCCGAGGTCTCCGACTCACCGGCGAATGAGGTGAGGGCCGGGCCGTCGTAAAGCGAAAAGCGCATGCCGCCACCGCACCCGCCGCTGTCGCCCCATTCTCCGGGGAGTCGCCCAAAATGGGACAGATCATGGTCTCAAAACGCCAGGTCGGGCTCGATCTCCGTGTCCCGTTCTGGGCGATAGAAAACTGGCTATCGCTCGGGACGGGAACGCGGCCCAACTTTCACGCGGCGTCGTTGCCGCGCACCCGACGAGTCCGGTACCCATCAGGCCACCGCTCGCCGGCTCCGACGAAACGCGCCGTCGTGCGCGCCCCAGCCGCGATCTTCGCCCGCTGCGCCACCAGCAACTCGCGGATCCGCCGAAGCGCCTCCCCCGACAAGATCTCCTCCCACGTCACGCGCAGCACGGCCAGCCCCTCCGCAATCAACTCAGACTCGCGCCGCCACTCACGGTACGACCGCTCACCGGGATCCCCGTAGGCGCCCAGGAACTTGCCCTTCCCATGAACTTCGATCATCGCCAGATGCCCCGGAAATCCAAGGTCCACGTACCCGATCAACACCTTGTCGGCCCAAAACACCCGGAGCTGCACTTCAGGCGCCGGCAGTCCCACTTCAATGATCTGAGCGCGCAAGATCGACTCGGCGGCGCTGTCCGCGAACTGGGTCGCATACGCGACGGTCTGCAACGCCCGCCGCGGATTCGTCGACCGATTGGCCGAACGCGCGAGCTCGATGATGTCGTTGTTCACCTCCGGATCCGGGTCTGCCGCGTGGCTCCGTAGTTCTGCGTCCGCGATGCGTCGATCGAATATTTCCAGGCCCCACGCCAGCGCGGCACTGCGCCCGACCACGACCATGCCCTCGCGCGAGTCGACCGCGGTGAGGTGAGTGACCCGCCGGCGACCGGTGGCGTCCAGCGTGCTCCATTCCGTGGTCGGCATGAAGGTGTTCGGATGCACCCTGTGCAGCTCGCCGTTGCGGCATCTGCGGTTGAGCGTCTTGCGTTCTGCTTCGGTCGTCCCCCTGAATATGTTCACGCTTGATTTGACGCGGTTCGCGAGCGATCGGTTCCATCGAATCTCCCGTCACCTCCGCGTGGGGGTGTTCGACGGCAAGACGGTGGTGTCACGAGGACAAGGGCTCCGCTGCGCATGCGCCGGCCATGTCAACCAAGTAGCAAACTCACTATCGCCCAAAACGGGACATTCACTGACGGCAAAACCCCAGGTCACGCTCGCACGGTCTGTCCCGATTTGGGCGACTCCGCCGAATTTGGGGCTGTAGAGGACAGAGTGCCGGAACACCCCGGCGCGCCTTGTTCAGGCCTCGCGCCGACGCGGACTTCGGGCGACCCAACCCGAAAAAGTGAACGTGAACGAGCCGGCCTGTGAGCCGGATTCTGTTCCCGCCGTGCCTTTCGGCGCCGACGGGCGATGACCATCCATCTCGACGCACCATCGCTGGGCGCCTGAAGCAGCTGACCCTCGAACTCGGGCGGGCGCCCTCGATCGTCCGAGCAGGCACACCGCGCGAACGTGGTGCGCCCTCTTGCCTTGCTCCCGGTGGGGTTTACCGAGCCGCCGCAGTCACCTGCGGCGCTGGTGCGCTCTTACCGCACCTTTTCACCCTTACCCGGTTCGTCGCGGACGAGTCCGCGCCGCCCGGGCGGTTTGTTTTCTGTGGCACTGTCCCGCGGGTCGCCCCGGGTTGCCGTTAGCAACCACCGTGCCCTGTGGAGTCCGGACTTTCCTCGGCGCCGGGCCGGGCGCACCCTGCGGTGCGCTGGTCCCCGTGCCGCGGCCATCCGACCGGCTCGCTCACGTGGTGGGACTTTACAGCACTTGCTTTACGACGCCCACGTCCCCGCCCCACGGCCCGCCCCTTCCGGTGCGGCGGGATGCATCACCAGGGTGAACGAGGCCGGGAACGTGAACCTACCGCAGGTGGGCAGGAACGTGGATCTACCGCAGGTGGGCGGGAACGTGGACCTATCGCAGGTGGGCGGTGTCGTTGACCAAGGTGACCGACGACGGCCCGTCGGCGTAGAACTCGGCAACCGACAACGACGCCAAGTCCAGGTGCAGGCGGGTGAACAGCTCGAAGCCGCAGCCGATGCCCTGGCGCAGCAGCGCCTTGACGGGCGTGACGTGACTGACAACCAGGAACGTGCCCGTGCCGTACCGCTCGGCGATGCGTCGGCGGGCGCGGGCGACGCGGTCGTCGACGGCGCGGAACGCCTCGCCCCCCGGCGGCGGCAACTCGGGGTCGGTGAGCCAGCGGGAGTGGATGTCGGCGTCGCGGGCGGCGGCCTCTCCGAAGGTCAGGCCCTCCCAGGTGCCGAAGTCGGTTTCGCGCAGGTCATCGTCGACGTGGATGTCCAGTCCCAGTTCGGCGGAGGCGTACCCGGCCGTTTCCAGGGCGCGGGCCAGCGGCGAGGCGATGATCCCGCCGATGTCCCAGTCGCCCAGCGCCAGCCGTTCGGCGGCCGCGCGGGCCTGCCGGCGCCCGAAGTCGGTCAGCGACGGGTTCGAGGTCGATCCGCTGTAGCGCCGGTCGACGCTCATCGGCGTCTGACCGTGGCGAAGCAGCAGCAGGCGAGTCGGCTCCCCGACCGCGCCGGTCCAACCCGGACTGGCCGAAGTGGCCTCGCGCGCCGCCCCCGACCCGGAAGTCGTGGACACCAGGCCCTTGTCTGCGTCGGCACCGCCGTCCGTGCCGGCTCCGGCGCCGCGACCCACGGCACCATCGGCCCCGGCGCCGCGGCCCACGGTGGCTTCGCCGCGTGCGCCGCCCTCCGCGTCACTCATCGCTTGTCGCCCTTGCCGGCGGCGTTGAGCGTCACCGGCCGCACCAGCCAGGCGCGGCACTCGGGGCAGTTCACCACTTCTTCGGGCGCCAACGTCTCGAAGCTGCGCA
>DGYMI06202__coassemble_1086_pt1 | contig 26933 bp, 20 predicted proteins | sample DGYMI06202__metabat2_high_PE_017 | metagenome-assembled genome bin DGYMI06202
CCCCGACGCCGCGAACGTTGCGGACGTCGCGAACGTCGCGGACTCCACGGATGGAGCCGGCCCGCCGACGCTCGGCGAACTCCAGCAGCGGATTCTCGGCGTGCTGGCAGACGGGGGCGGTGGCGGATTCCTGTTCGGCCACATTTCCCGGCTCGTCGGCGCAGAGGGCACGGGCACACATGCGGACGGGGTGGGCGGGATTGCGGCCGGTGGGATCCCAGCCGCCGGGGCACCCACCGCCACCGACATCCGCGAGGCCCTCTGGTCGTTGTTCGAACTCGGGCTGGTCAGCCCCGATGGGTTCGCGCCGCTGCGGGCCCGATTGAGCGGGGGCTCCGGTGGGCGCACCGCGCATCGGGCGCGGCGAACTCCCGCCCGCGGGCGCCTGCGGATGGGGCGCACCAGTTTCGCCCAGGCCAACCGGGCCATGGCGCCCGCCGACATGATGGGCCGCTGGTCGACGACGATCGACGCCGACACTTCAGCCACCGCGCGTTCGGTCGCGCTGGGGGAAGCGTGGTTGGACCGGTACGGCGTGGTCACCCGCGGCAGCGTGGTGGCCGAGGCGACGGTGGGTGGTTTCGCCCTGGCCTACGGCGTGCTCTCCCGTTTCGAGGAGGCCGGGAAGGCCATGCGCGGAATGGTCATCGACGGGCTCGGGGCGGCGCAGTTCTCCACTCCCGCCGTGATCGACCGGCTGCGCGGCCTCGCCGACACCCCCGACGTCGAAGGGTGGCCCTCGGGGACCGACTCCCCGGAGGTCCACGTCCTGGCCGCCGTCGACCCCGCGAACCCCTACGGTGCGGCGCTGCCCTGGCCGGAACGTGGGCCGACCAGATCCGCCGGGAGCCTCGTGGTGCTCGTCGACGGACTCCTCGCGGCCCACCTCACCCGCGGCGGGCGGACGCTGACCCTCTTCGACCCGCCCCCGGGGCTCGGGCACGAAGACGTCGTGCCACTGGTCGTCGCCGCTCTGGAGCGGGCGATCGGGCGCAACATGGCCGGGCGCATCGTGATCGAGAAGGTCGGCGACGACGCCGTCATCGGCTCCGAGTGGGCGAATCTGCTCCGATCGGCCGGTGCCAGGATCACGCCCAAGGGCGTGCGCATCGGAGGCGCCGGTGCCGGACCCTCAGGTTCCGGATCGGCGGGTGCCCGTGCCTGAGGGCGATTCCGTGTACCGCTTGGCGCACCGGATGCAGTTCCTGGTGGGCAGGGAAGTCGTGTCCACGAGCATCCGCGTCCCCGCCCACGCCGTGGCCTCCTTCGACGGGCGCGTCGCCGAACGAGTGTGGCCGCTGGGGAAGCACCTGTTCATGCGGTTCGGCGACGACGTGCTGCACACCCACCTGAGGATGGAAGGGACCTGGTCCGTGCACCGGTTGGGCGCCAGATGGCGCAAACCCGGGCACACGGCGCGGGTGGTGCTCGTCGTCGACGGGGCCCCGGATGGCGGACCGATCGAAGTCGTGGGCCACGACCTGGGGATGGTGCGGGTGTTCCCCTTCGCCGACTACGACGACCGGGTCGCCCACCTCGGCCCCGACGTGCTGGGAAGCGATTGGTTCGAGGGCGGCCGGGAGGAGGCCCGGCGGAGGGTGCTGGCCGATCCCGGCACGGCGATCGGGTTGGCGTTGCTGGACCAGCGCAGGCTGGCGGGAGTGGGAAACGAGTACCGCGCCGAAGTCTGTTTCCTGTGCGGGGTCCACCCCGCGACGCCGGTCGGCGACGTCGACGTGGATCGCATTCTGGACGTGACGCGTCGCGTGATGTGGGCGAACCGGCTATCGCCGGTCCGCGTCATCACCGGGGACAAAAGGCCCGGCCACACCAGCTTCGTGTTCGGCCGCAATCGTCGGCCATGCCGCCGCTGCGGCACGTCCATCCGGAAGGGCACGCTCGCGGGGGCGGGGGAGCGGGATGCCGAGCGCATCATCTGGTGGTGCCCGACCTGCCAGCCCCGGCCCGGCGGGGCCCCGGGCTAACCGCCGTCCCCGTCGTCCCGTCCCCGCCAACCCCGCCGTCTCGGACCCGCCTCTGCCCCCGCGGGGCCGCGGCCGGACTACTTGCCGACGGCCGCGAACGCGCCCTCGAGGTCGGCGATGATGTCGTCGACGTTCTCGATGCCCACCGCCAGGCGGATCGTCGCCTGGGAAATGCCGGCACGGGTCAGGCCGTGCTCGTCGGACTGCGAGTGCGTGGTCGTCGCCGGGTGGACGACCAGCGAGCGGACGTCGCCGATGTTGGCCACGTTGGAGTGCAGCTTCAGCGCATCGACGAAGGCCCACGCCTCCGCGGTGCCCGCGCCCTCCAGATCGAAGGACAGCACGCCGCCGGCGCCGGCCAGGCCCAGCTTCTCCTTCGTCGAGTGCCACGGGGAGGAGGCCAGGCCCGCGTAGTTGACCTTCGCCACGCCCGCGCGGCCCTCGAGGTACTCGGCGACCTTCTGCGCGTTGGAGTTGTGGCGCTCGATGCGCAGCGCCAGGGTGTCCAGGCCCTGCGCCAGGATCCAGGCGTTGAACGGGGCCGGGGCGGCGCCGGTGTCGCGCAGGATGCCGGCGCGGGCGCGCAGTGCGAACGCCGGGGCGCCCAGGTCGGCGAACTTCAGGCCGTGGTACGCCTCGTCGGCTTCGGTGAAGTTCGGGTGCACGTCGCCGCGGCCCTCGCGGGTCTGCGTCCAGTCGAACTTGCCGCCGTCGACCAGGATGCCGCCGAGCGCCGAGCCGTTGCCGGTCAGGTACTTGGTGGTCGAGGACACGACGATGTCGGCGCCGAGCTCCAGTGGGCGCAGCAGCGCCGGGGTGGCCACCGTGTTGTCCACGATCAGCGGGACGTTGTTGCGGTGCGCGACTTCCGCGACCACCGGGACGTCGAGGACGTCGGCCTGCGGGTTGGCGATCGTCTCGGCGAAGAAGCCCACGGTGTTGTCCTGCACCGCGGCCTGCCACGACTTCGGGTCGTCCGGGTTCTCCACGAACGTCGCCGTGATGCCCAGGCGCGGCAGCGTCACCTTGAACAGCGTCTCCGTGCCGCCGTAGAGGCGCGGCGACGTGACGATGTGATCGCCCGCGCGCGCCAGCGTCAGAATCGCGGCGGTCTCCGCGGCCTGGCCGGACGCGAACAGGACGCCGGCGACGCCGCCCTCGAGGTTGGCCAGGCGCTGCTCGACCGCGTCGACCGTCGGGTTGGTCAGGCGGGAGTAAATCGGGCCGGCGTCCGAGAGGTTGAAGCGGTTCGCCGCATGCTCCGCGGAGTCGAAGACGTACGCGGTGGTGTTGTAGATCGGCAGGCTGCGGGCGCTGGTCTGCTCGTCCGGGGCATGGCCGACGTGGATGGCGCGGGTTTCCAGCGCCCAGTCGCCGGCACCGGAGTTGTCGTAGCGGGTGGTCATGGTGGGAGTCCTTTCATCGGGGTGCCGCGTAACACTTGCGCGGCGCACTCCCGCCACCGTAATGAACCGAGCTGTCTACTGCAAGGCAATGGTCGAATCCGCCGACGGGGTCCGGGCGGACAATGCGGTTCGACGCGCCCGGGCCGGGCCGCGTGGTGCGGTGAGAAGCGCAATGCGGGCGCCGCTTGACGACGAGATCGCGCCTGGCGCCCAGAATCCTGATCTCGTCGGATGTGCGGCGCATCCCGAAACACGGCCCACCCCAGAACGTGACACCGCCCCGCCTCCCGGGAAAAGGGAAGCGGGGCGGTGATCGAGCGGGGCGGTGCCGGGCCGGTGGCCGGGCGCCGGCCTGAACCTACTTGCGCAGGCCGTCGATGATCTCGTTGAACTCGGCGGACGGGCGCATGACGGCGTTGGCCTTCTCGTCGTCCGGCAAGAAGTAGCCGCCGAGGTCGGCCGGCTCGCCCTGCGCGTCGAGCAGCGCCTGGGCGATGGACTCCTCCTTGGCGGCGAGGGCCTCGGCCACCGGGGCAAAGGTCTCCTTCAGCTCGGCGTTGTCGTCCTGCGCGGCCAGCTCCTGGGCCCAGTACAGGGCCAGGTAGAAGTGCGAGCCGCGGTTGTCGATCTCGCCGACCTTGCGCGACGGGGACTTGCCGTTCTCCAGCAGCTTGGAGGTGGCGCGGTCCAGGGCGTCGGCCAGGACGTTGGCGCGCGGGTCGTCGTCATGCGAACCGGCGTAACGCAGCGACTCGGCCAGGGCCAGGAACTCGCCGAGGGAATCCCAGCGGAGGTGGTTCTCCTCCTCGACCTGCTGGACGTGCTTCGGGGCGGAGCCGCCGGCGCCGGTCTCGAACAGGCCGCCGCCCGCCATCAGCGGAACGACGGAGAGCATCTTCGCCGAGGTGCCCAGCTCCATGATCGGGAACAGGTCGGTGAGGTAGTCGCGCAGCACGTTGCCGGTGACGGAGATGGTGTTCTTGCCTTCGCGGATGCGCTCGACCGAGAACTTCGTGGCGGCCACCGGATCCATGATGCGGATGTCCAGGCCCTCGGTGTCGTGGTCCTGCAGGTACTCCTCGACCTTGGCGATCAGGTTCGCGTCGTGGGCGCGGGCCGGATCCAGCCAGAAGACGGCCGGGTCGCCGGTGGCGCGGGCGCGGTTGACGGCCAGCTTCACCCAGTCGCGGACCGGGGCGTCCTTGGTCTGGCAGGAGCGCCAGATGTCGCCGCGGGCGACGTGGTGCTCGATGAGGACGTCGCCGTCGGAGTTGATGACCTGCAGCACGCCGTTCTCCGGCAGCTGGAAGGTCTTGTCGTGCGAGCCGTACTCCTCGGCCTTCTGCGCCATCAGGCCGACGTTGGGGACGGTGCCCATGGTCGTCGGGTCGTAGGCGCCGTTCTCGCGGCAGTCGTCGATGACGGCCTGGTACACGCCGGCGTAGGAGGAGTCGGGGATCACCGCGAGGGTGTCCTTCTCCTCGCCGTTCGGGCCCCAGCCCTTGCCGCCGTTGCGGATCAGCGCCGGCATGGAGGCGTCGACGATGACGTCGGACGGCACGTGCAGGTTGGTGATGCCCTTGTCGGAGTTGACCATGTACAGCGCCGGGCCGTTCTCCAGGTCGCGCTCGATGGCGGACTTCACGGCCGAGGCGGTGCCGCCGTCGAGCTTGTGCAGGCCGTCGAGGATGGCGCCGATGCCGTAGTCCGGCGTCAGGTTCACCGACGCCAGCTTGGACTCGAACTTGGGGTACACCGACGGGAAGAAGGCCTTGATGACCTCGCCGAAGATCAGCGGGTCGGACACCTTCATCATGGTGGCCTTCAGGTGCACGGAGAACAGGATGTCCTCGCGCTTGGCCTTCTTGATCTGCGACTTGAGGAAGGACGACAGGATCTGGGCGTTGATGCCCGTGCCGTCGATGATCTCGCCCTTCAGGACCGGCATGTCCTTCTTCAGGACGATGGTGTTGCCCTCGTCGGTCTCGAGGACGTAGGACAGCTTGTCGTCGCGGTCCATGATCACGGACTTCTCGTTGTGGCGGAAGTCGTTGGAGGCCATGGTGGCGACGTTGGTCTTGGAGTCCGAGGACCAGGCGCCCATGCGGTGCGGGTGCTTGCGGGCGAAGTTCTTCACGGCCTCCGGCGCGCGGCGGTCGGAGTTGCCCTCGCGCAGCACCGGGTTGACGGCGGAACCCTTGACCTTGTCGAACTTGGCGCGGTCCTGGCGGTCCTCTTCGGTCTCCGGCTGCGACAGGTACTTCGGGATGTCGTAGCCCTTCTCCTGCAGCTCGGCGACGGCGCGCTTGATCTGCGGGATGGAGGCCGAGATGTTCGGCAGCTTGATGATGTTGGCCTCGGGCTCCTTCACCAGCTCGCCGAGGGCGGACAGCTCGTCGTCGACCCGCTGCTCCTCGGTCAGTCGCTCCGGGAACTGGGAGATGATGCGACCGGCGAGCGAAATGTCGCGGGTCTCGACGTCGATGCCGGCCTGGGCGGCGAACGCCTCGACGATGGGCTTCAGCGAATACGTCGCCAGCAGGGGAGCCTCGTCGGTGCGGGTCCAGATGATCGTGGCCATGTGGTGGGTTCTCCTATTTGGTGCAGGATCCGTGGAAAATCTACGAACTGTTGGAGACCACGATAACTCACTTCGCCGCAATGGCTCGGGGGGCGAAACACTGGTCTACCTGCGGTGTGACCTGCGCAACTCATGGTTGTGCCGCAGGTCACGGGATATTCGCGGGGCATTTGCTTTGCGACGCCCACGTTATGCAATCCATCCATTACTAATTTAAGACACAAAAGTACCCCCGCTACGGGGAGTCGGCATGGTGCCGTACCGGCCCGAGGCGGGGGCGAAATCGTGCGCGCCCGGGGACGCGCGCTCGGAGAGAGCGGGGAGGGCGTGCGGGGGATCAGCTCCGGGAGTCGGTCGAGGCGTCGTCGTCCGTTCCGCCGAACGGCTGCTGGTCCTGTTGCCCGCCGTACTGCTGCTGCCTCGGGTGGTTCCCGTAATGCTGCTGGGGCTGCGCTCCGCCGTACTGCGCTCCGCCGTACTGGGCTCCGCCGTACTGCTGCGGGGCCTGCTGCCCGCCGAACTGCGCTCCGCCGTATTGCTGCCCGCCGTACTGGGGAGCCGCCGGCTTCGGCTTCTCCACGTACGCGCCGGAGAGCCAGGCGCGGGTGTCGGGCAGGATCGCCAGCACGGTCGCGGCGGCCCAGGCGAGCACGAGCAGGGCGTCCGCCGTGATCGTCAGGGCGCCGCCGAGATCCAGGGCGACGTTGAAGACGATCTCGTTCAGGTACGCCAGTGCCATCGCCGCCGGGATCGCGATCGCGGGGATGACGGAGGCGGAGTCGCCGACCTTGAGGATCTTGGGGACGAGGAGCGAAACGAGGATCACCGACAGGATGTGGAGGTAGGTTGCGCCGGCGGTGGAGTAGCTGTCGGCGAGCCGCATCAGCAGCCCGACCACGATGAGCAGGACCGCGAATGCGCCGATGCCCGCCAACGTGAACATCAGGCCCTTCGCGAGGCCCGGGACCGCCGCGAAGAGCTGCTTGAGTCCTCCGTCCGGGGCGGGGCGGTGCTGCGCGGGGGCGCTGTGGAGCGGGGCCCCGTAGGGCTGCGCCTGCGTGGCCTGCGATGCCTGCGGTGCCTGAGCGGCATGGGCGCCCTGGGCGGCCCCGAAGGCCGGGGCGGAGGTCCCGATGGGGCCCGCGGCCTCGGACGGCTCGCGCTCCGACGGCGTGGAATCGGACGGCTCGCGCTCGGACGTCGTGGGCTCGGGCGCGGAGGCCCCGGAATCGTCTGCGCCGCCGTCGGAGATGGCCGCCGGGATCACGGTCGTGGCCTCGGAGTCGTGCGACCGGGAGTCCGCGGCTCCGTAGCGGTTCACCGGCTGCTGCTGCGTGTGCTGCGGCTGCTGGGTCTGCTGCGCCTGCTCGTCGGGGAAGGAACCGGTGGCGGCGAGGGTCCGCAGTTCCGGGATGCCCATGCGCGGGGCGGACCCGTCGGCCAGGCGGGCGTCGTACTTGGGCCGGAGGCGGTCGTCGCCGAGCACGGCCAACGCGGCGGAGTTCTCCTGGACCCGGGCATCGTGGCCGGGGACCCCGTCGCGCTGCAGGCCCTCGAGGGTGGCGATGATCGCGGACCGCAGGTCGCCGGTCGACGAGCCCTCGTCGAGGCCCAGGCTCTCATAGAAGTTGTAATGCTCGGTCACGCTTGTCCTTTCGAAGGTTGACCGGGCATGCGATGCCCGAGGTCCTTGTGCACGGTTGTTCACGATAACCAACCTTCCGGCCATCCGCTATGATTGCCGCTTTCCTCCGGGTGGCCCCATAACCTGCGGCTTTGCCGCCCGGACCAGCATCAACACCGTATCGATTCAGCTCGCTCATGCGCCCGCACCCGGGAGGACCCATGCCCAAGACCGCTCACGCACCGTCATTCTCGTCACACCGGCGGCCAGTCCCGCGCCAGGACGACGTCTCCAGTGCCCGGCGCAACTGGGTCGTCGCGGCGCTGTCGGTGGGCGCGTTCGGCATCGGCGTCACGGAGTTCGTGGCCATGGGCCTGCTGCCGTACATCGCGGCGGACTTCGGCCGCAGCGAGGCGGAGTCCGGCGCGGTGATCTCCATGTACGCCCTCGGCGTGGTCGTCGGCGCCCCGCTGATCACGGTGCTGACGGGATCCGTGCCGCGCCGCCGGATGCTCCTGCTGCTCATGGCGGCGTTCACCATCGGCAACGGTGCGACGGTGTGGGCGGGCTCGCTCGGCTCCTTCGGCGCGGTGATGGCCTCCCGCTTCATCGCGGGCATCCCCCACGGCGCCTACTTCTCGGTCGCCGCGCTCGTCGCCGCGTCGCTGGCCGCGCCGGGCAAGCGCGGCCGGGCGGTGGCGCTGTCGGGGATGGGCCTGTCCGTGGCCACCGTCGCCGGCGTGCCCGCCGCACAGGCGCTGGGCCAGCAGTTCGGCTGGCGCTCGGCGTTCGCGCTCGTCGCGGTCATCGGCGTCGCCGCTCTGATCGCCCTGTGGTTCGCCGTCCCGCACATGAACCGCATGCCGGCCACCCGCCCGTTGGAGGAGCTCGGCGCCCTGGCCACCCCGCAGGTGTGGTTCACCGTCGCCATCGGCACGGTCGGTTTCGGCGGAATGTTCGCGGTGTACACCTACATCACGTGGACCATGACGGAGGTCGGCGGTTTCGCCGAGAACCTGATGTGGCTGGTGCTCATGGCCTACGGCGTCGGCATGGTGGTCGGCACGTACCTGGGCGGCTGGGTCAGCGACCGCGTCGGCGACATGGGCCTGCTGTGGACGCTGATCGCCATGGCCGTCGCGCTGGTGGCCTTCTACTTCTCCGCCCCGTACGGCTGGTTGGCGGTGCTCAACTTCGGCGTCATCGGCATGCTGGGCTCGACGCTCGTGCCCAACCTGCAGACCCGCCTCATGGACGTGGCCGGTCGCGCGCAGACGCTGGCCGCCGCGCTGAACCAGGCGGCGCTGAACATGGCCAACGCCGGTGGCGCGGCGCTGGGCGGCGCGGTCATCGCGGCCGGACTGGGCTACCGCGCCCCGGCGCTGGCCGGTGCGGTGCTGGCGCTCGCGGCGATCGTCGTCTGGGCTCCCGCGGCGTGGCTGCGCGCGCGGGCGCTGCGTTCCGGCGCCGAGCGCGAGAAGGCGGTGCTCCGCGCCTCCGAGTGAGTTTGGGTGGCTGAGTGAGTTCGGGCCGCTGCGTGGGTTCGTGCCGCTGCCCGGGGGCGCGGGCCGTCGTCAAGCGGATCCGGGCGGGGAAGTAGGCTGCCGGGCATGCCGCTCACCATCGCAACTGTCAACGTCAACGGCATCCGCGCCGCCGTGAAGAAGCGCCACGAAGACAACCTGGGCATGTTGCCCTGGCTGGAGGAGACCTCCGCCGACGTGGTCCTGCTGCAGGAGGTGCGCTCCACCGACGATCAGGCCCGCGCGGCCCTCGCCCCGGCTCTGGAGGCCGGTTGGCACTGGGTCGGCGCGGAAAACGAGCTGGCCAAGGGCCGTGCCGGGGTGGGCATCCTGTCGCGGGCGGAGCTTGACGACGTCCGGGTGGGATTCGGTTCCGACGAATTCGACCGGATGGGCCGCTACATTTCCGGCGTGCTGCGCGCCGCGGATTCGGGAATCGCCGAGGACGTCCGCATCGCCAGCCTGTACCTGCCGTCCGGGTCGGCGAAGACGGAGAAGCAGGACGAGAAGTACCGCTTCCTCGACGCGTTTTCCGGCCATCTCGCCGAGCTCGGCGCGTCCGGCCGCGATGGTGCGCACGCCGTCATCGGCGGCGACTGGAACATCTGCCACCGCGAGCAGGACCTGAAGAACTGGCGCACCAACCGCACCAAGTCCGGCTTCCTGCCGCAGGAGCGCGCGTGGATGGACTCCGTGTTCGGCACGTTCCCCGACGAAGCGCCGCAGGCTTCCCGCGTGAACGCCTCCGCCCGAGAACTGGCGGCCGGCGTCTTCACCGACGGCACCGCGTGGGCCGCGCCGGAGGTCAACGACGACCCCGTCTGGTTCGACGTCACCCGCCGCCTGCACCCCGACGCCGACGGCCCGTGGTCCTGGTGGACCTACCGCGGCCAGGCGTTCGACACCGACGCGGGCTGGCGCATCGACTACCAGGCGGCGACGAAGCCGATGCTGGAGCGGGCCGTGACGGCGATCGTGGAGAAGCCGTCGGCGTACGACCGCCGCTGGACCGACCACGCGCCGGTCATCGTCGAGTACCGCTAGCGGCGCAGTCCGCCGGGCCGCCGGACCGCAGTGCCGGCGGCCACTGCGACGGCCACGGTCACGGTCGCAGCCGGATGGCCCGAAGGTCGTGCCGGTCAGTCCGCGTTCCCGATCGTCCGCAGGATCCCGTCGACCACCGCGTCGGCCATGCGGGCGCGACCGTCCGCGGAACCCAGGACGGTGATGTCCGCGGAATCCCTCATGTTGCCGAACTCGACGAGCGCCTTCGGTTTGGTGGACAGGTTCAGCCCGGTCAAGTCCGCCCGCAGGTCGATTCCGCCGTCGCCGAGGTAATTCGACGGGGCGAAACCGGCCGCGACGAACGCGTCGCGGATGTTGGCGGCCAGGGCGCCGGAACCATCTGCGTCATTGCCGGGCAGGGGATCGGCGATGGCGATGACGTGGAAACCCCGGTTGCCTTCGGCCGCACCATCGGCGTGCAGGCTGACCACGACGTCGGCCTCGGAGGCGTTTTCCTTCCGGGCGCGCTCGTCGATGCAGTCCGCGGTGCCGGTGTCGTCGGGCCTGCCGACCAGGACCGTCGCGCCCAGGGCCTCGAGCCGCGGGCGGATTTCCTCTGCCATCAGCCAGTTGAACGTGTGCTCCGGCCAGCCGTCGTTGGCCGTGGTGCCGGTGACCTGGCAGGGCTTTTCGCCCCCGCGCCCGTCCGTCACCATCGGGGTGGGATCCGGCATGACCGCCGCGTGCCCCGGATCGAGGTAGACGGTGCGGCCGTCGAGGGCAGGTTTCTCCGGGGCGGGAGTTGGCCGGGGTGCGTCGGCGCGGGACGTCGGCGTCGCAGCGATGGCCGGCTCGGGAACGTCGCGCACGCCGACGGCACCGGCGTCACCGGCGGGACCGACTTCGGCGCCGATGGTGCATCCCGCCGCCGAAAGAGCGCACGCGGCCGCCAGCACGGAGAGGGCGGCTCGGGTGCGCACGAAGTTCACGCCCCGATCATATGGCGGGGCGCGGGTGCGGGGGTCACTGCTGGCGCAGCATCGCCGCCACGCCGTCGGCGAGGGCGCGGGCGAAATGGCCCCGCCACTCCCGCGTCTTCATGGTCTTGTTCTCGGCGGCGTTGTCCACGTTGCCGGCCGACGCGATGATCTCCGGGGCCCCCGTCGTCGGCGCGACCCGGAACGCCGGGGCCAGACCGTCGGCCACGTACCCGCGGCGGCCCTCGTCGTCGTACCGGCTGTCCGGGGTGAACCGGTGGAAGACCAGTGCGTCGCGGACGCCGCCGGCGAGGTTCGCCGTCCGTTCCGAACCGAAGCCCGTCGCCCCGGGGTACAAACCCGTCACGCGGATCCCGGAAACGCCCGCGCCCTTGGCGTCCATGCCGACGTTGACCACGGCATCGAAGGTGGAGCCGACGGTTGAGTCGAAGCCGGAGTCGGCGGTGGTGGAGTCGGTGGTGGAGTCGGTGGTGGAGCCGTCGCCGAGCAGCACCGGAGTTGCCCCCCGCCGTCGCAGCTCGGCCACGACGGCGTCGGCCAGGGCCGCGGACATCTCGCGGCCGGCCCGCGCGGCCTTCTCCCCGTTCCCACCGAGCTCCGGGTCTCCGGCGAGGCGCTCGACGTCGTCGAGTTCGCCGTCACCGGCACCGTCAACGTCCCCGGTGCCGGCGCGCACGCCGATGACCGCGCCGACGAGCGTCCGCGCGGCCTCCTCGGGCGGCGCGATGATGGGCTGGCGGTGCGGGGTACGTGCGGGATCCGGTCTCGACGGAGGGTGCGGGGAGTCCGCCAGAATCGAGTCGACCCGGCCCGTCGGGTGCATGGCGTCGACGGCGAAGATCGTCGTCGGGCCGTCCTGGTAGACCGGCGTCAGGCCGGGGGACCACCAGGCCCAGGACTTCGACGCCAGTGCCGCCCCTCCCGCCGAACTCGCCGACGGCGGCGACACGAAGACGTAGCGGATCCCGAGGCTGCGCAATGCGACGTCGACGTCGTTGGCGGCGCCGGGGTCGCCCGGCATGCCCGTGCCGGCGAGGTCGAGGTCGTCGAGCGCTTCGGCGCTGAGCTCCGAATCCGGGTCCGGCCACGGGAAGTGGGTGAACAGCGACGGCAGTCCGTGGAGGGCGTACATCCAGCCGGAACCCTCCGAGGGGTTGACCAGGACGTGGCCCTCCATCGCATCGGGCTGCCCGGCGAGCCACTGCATCGCCTCCTTGTCGGCCTCGGACACGTACGTGGTGCCGCGGCCGGCGAGCATCGTGGAGCGGGCCTCGTCACCCGTCGCCCAGGCCACGGGCACCAGCGCCACCGACGCCGTCGCCGCCGCGACGATCGCCGCGGTGGCGCGGCGCCGGCGCATGGCGGCACCACCGTGCGGCGGGGAGGCCGGGACGTCGTCAAGCGAAGAACCCGGGCCACCGGAACGCCTGCGCCGCGCGACCCGCGCGACCACGTCGACCAGCCACGCCACCGCCACGCCGATGCACACCAACCGCAGAATGCCCATGGGCGCCTGGATCCGGTAGGCCATGTCGTAGAAGAAGGTGCCCACCGTGCGCAGCCACTCGCCGACCGGATCGGCCCACCGGGCCTGCGCGCTGTCGGCGACGGCGCCCAACACGATCAGCGAGAACACCGGCCACGGCGTCCAGGGGCGCCGGCGGAACAGCAGCACCGCCGCGCCGATGACGGACAAGACGAACGCCGGCGGATACCAGCCGATCTTCTGCGTGTGATTCGACTGGCCCGTCACCGTCCACCACAGGGACTCCGCCCGCCCCAGGCCCACCTGGCCCGTGTACTCGGCGACGGACTCGCCCTGCCCCGTGGCCGCCACCAGCACGGGAGCGAGCAGCACGGCGACGAGCACGGCGGTGACCGCCAGCCGCACCAGGGAACCCAGCCGCGGTCGCGTCAGCCACCACACCAGGGCGAACACCGCCAATGCGACGGCCGCCGCCGGATGGGCCAGGAAGACGCCGGCCAGCGCCGGGATGACCGCGACCGTGCGGCCGGTGAACAGCAGCGCCGCAGTGGCCGGGATCGCCGCCACCGCCAGCAGGTACGGCAGGGAGGCGGTGATCATCAGTGAACCGGTGATCTCCGGCAGTGCGATCGACGCCACGGCCGCGGCGGGGGCCGCAATGGCGGACCACCGGGGACCGGCGACGACCCAGGCCAGAAACGCAGCGCCCGCGGGCAACAGCACCATCGGCGCCACCGCCCCGAACACGTTGCCCTGCAGGATCGGATCCCCGGGCACCAACGACCCCAACGCATGCCAGGCCGACGGGTAGAACATTTCGGTGCCGGTCTCGCGGTTCATCAACTCGCCGGCCCGCGTCGGGGACGCGACGCCCTCCTCGGCCGCCCAGCGCAGAAAATTGTTGTGCCAGTGCATGTCCCACGCCTCGCGCAGGTTGGAGCCGCCGCCCGGGAGGTCGCCCAAGGGCAGCAGATAGCGCACCGAACCCACCGCGGTCACCGCGGCCGCCACCGCGGCGGTCGCCCATTCCGCCGCAGCCGGCCGCGTGAAACGGGATCCCTCGGCGTCGCGGCCGGAACGCGCATTTGCGGCGGGAACGAACGTCGCGGCCAGATACGCCACGGCGGTGGCGCCCGCCCACACCGCCGCGAAGACGGGCCATCCCCATCGGATGTCCAGCGCGCCGGCCACCCACGCGCCGAAGCCGGCGACGCCCAAAATCACCGGGCCGGCGGCGGCCAGCGCGGGCATGGGCCGCAGGCCGGCGGCAATGCCGGTGGCCGTGCCCGGGAGAAGCAGCAGCAGAACCGTGACGGCGGCTGCAGCGAACATGTGCGCCTCACTCGTTCATCGCGCGGCGCCGGGGGAGCCCGTGGCCGCGGAAGGGATCGGAAGAAGGGTTGACGGTCCCACGATAGGCGGAGGGGCCCCGGAAACACGGCTCGGCGAGTCAATGGTCGCGGCGAGTCGCGGGGCTGGGGCTGGAGAAGGGGAGCGGCCGGGCGATCGGGCGGGGACCGGCCGGGTGCGGGGCCACCTCCGATACGGGGGAGGGTGTCGGAGTTGACGTAGGATTGTGCGAAACTCTGAATCGGACGGCCCCGGAGTAACTCGCGTACACCAAGTAGTGCGGACAGGGCCGTGTGAAAGGGGAGTGTCGTGGACGACAGGACGTACGGCCCCTCGGACGGGAGCATGCGCTTCGACGATTTCGACGAATCCGGCGAGCCCCGCGAGCCCGCCGGCTCCGGCGAGCGGCGAGGCCCGGGCCGCGGCAGCGATTCCGGCTCCGGCCCCGATTCCGACTCCACCTTCGACTTCGAGGCCCTGGCGCGCAGCCTCGAGGGCGGCGACGGTGCATCCGCCGGCGTCCCCCTCATCGTGGCCGGCGGTGTTTTCCTCGCATTGACCGTGCTGGCCTTCGTCTACGGCTGGCCGCTGTGGGCCACGGCGCTGTGCGTGCTGGCCCTGGTTGCGGTCGCCGCCGCGGGCATGCTCCGGCGACCGCCGGTGGCGCCGCTGGAGTTGACGTCGAGCGAGCGCGACCGCGTCCGCCGCGTCCTCGGCGAGCACGGCGTGCGGCCGGCCGTGGCGCTGGTCCGCGCCCTCTATCCCGGCGAGTCGAGCGCCGCGGCGGTGAAGACCGTGCGGCTGCTGCTCGAGCGTCGCTGACCGGTCCCGGCGAGAAACCCGCCCGCCGGTCGAACTACACTTTCGGGCATGGCAACGCAGCAGGATCCGACCACCACCACCGATTCGTCCGCATCCGGCCCGGCCGGCGGCTCCCCGGAGCGCCGTCAGCGCGTGCTGTCCGGCATTCAGCCGACCGCGGATTCGTACCATCTGGGCAATTACCTGGGCGCGGTGAAGCAGTGGATCGGCCTGCAGGACGACTTCGACGCGTACTACTTCATCCCCGACCTGCATGCGATCACGGTGCAGCAGGATCCGAAGGAGCTGCGCAAGCGCACCATCGCGGGTGCGGCGCAGCTCATCGCGCTGGGCATCGACCCGGCCAAGTCGGTGCTGTTCGTCCAGTCGCATGTGCCGGAGCACGCGGAGCTGAGCTGGGTGCTCACCTGCCTGACCGGTTTCGGCGAGGCGTCGCGCATGACGCAGTTCAAGGACAAGTCCGCCAAGCAGGGCTCGGATCACACGTCGGCGGGCCTGTTCGCCTACCCGATGCTCATGGCCGCCGACATCCTGCTCTACCGCCCGCAGCTGGTGCCCGTGGGCGAGGATCAGCGCCAGCACCTGGAGCTGGCCCGCACCCTGGCGCAGCGCTTCAATTCCCGCTACAAGAAGACGTTCGTCGTGCCCGAGGCCCACATCCTCGAGGGTTCGGCGAAGATCTACGACCTGCAGGACCCGACGTCGAAGATGAGCAAGTCGGGCTCGAACCCGAAGGGCATCGTCAATCTGCTCGACGACCCGAAGGTGTCGGCCAAGCGCATCAAGTCGGCGGTGACGGACAACGACGGCGAGATCCGCTTCGATCGCGAGAACAAGCCGGGCGTGTCCAATCTGCTGGTCATCCAGTCGAGCCTGACGGGCGTGCCGGTGGACGACATCGTCGCCGGCTACCAGACCGCCGGGGCCGGGTACGGCCAGCTCAAGGGTGATACGGCGGAAGCTCTGGAGGCGTTCACCACCCCGCTGCGCGCCCGCTACGACGAGCTGATGGCCGACCGCGGCGAGCTCGAGCGCATCCTCGCCGATGGCGCCGACCGCGCCCGCGAGGTCGCCTCCCGGACCCTGGAGCAGGTCTACGAGCGGGTCGGTTTCCTCCGCTCGGCGGGTCGGTAACGGCTTAGCTTCTTTACGGCTGCTTTACGACGCTCACCGCGTCGCCGAGAGGGCGGACCGGTAAACTGGCCCCGTTACGTTCGCCCGGATGATCGGGGCCGGTGACCGGCCTCTTTCCTCCCCCACGACGAAAGCAGGTTCGAGCGGTGGCAACATCGACGCGTCCCGACCCGAAGAAGACCGATCGCTACGGCATCGAACGAGTCACCGACGACGATCCCGGTTTCGTCGACAAGATGCGCATGAAGTACGGGTGGCTCGACCACGTCATGCGCATGCAGGAGCGGTACTCGCAGGAGGGCGGCAACCACTTCGCCGCCGGCGTCACGTACTTCTCGGTGCTGTCCGTCTTCCCGCTTTTGATGTTGGCGTTCGCCATCCTCGGTTTCGTGCTGCGGGGCAACGACGAAATGATGCAGACCATCGAGGACGGCATCACCCAGAACCTCAGCGGTGAGATGGGCGAGACGGTGACGTCGATCATCGACAGCGCGGTGAGCCAGGCCGGCGGCGTGTTCACCATCGGTTTCATCACCGCCCTGTGGTCGGGCCTGAGCTGGATGGGCAACCTGCGCATGGGCGTCACCGCCCTGTGGAAGCGGCCGATCATCGCCGAGAACTTCGTGCTGGGCAAGCTGCGCGATTTCATCCGCCTGCTGGGCATGATGCTGATGATCGCCCTGACCTTCGCCGTCACCGCCATCGGTTCCTCGGGCCTGACGTCGTCGCTGGTGGAGAAGGTCGGCCTGGACGGGGTGCCGGGCATCGGCATCCTCACCACGGTCGTCGCCATCGCCCTGGGCCTGGTGGCGAACTGGATCCTGTTCTTCTGGATGCTCGCGTCGCTGCCGCGCGGCAAGGTCCCCATGAAGCCCGCCATGCAGGGCGCGGTCATCGGCGCCATCGGCCTCGAGGTGGTCAAGCAGCTGGGTTCGCTGTTCTTCTCCAACGCGCTGTCGAATCCCGCCGGCGCGGTCTTCGGCCCGATCATCGGTCTGATGGTCGTGTTCTACCTGATCTGGCGCATCACCATGTACGCGTCGGCGTGGACGGCCACCACCGAGGAGGCGATGGCAATGGAGAAGCCCGACGCCCCGCCGCCGGCCGTCATCAACGTCCGCCCGGAGGCAGCGGCCCCGAAGGGTTCCGTCGCCCGCCTGCTGCGCCTGTGATCAGCGTCGCCTGGACCTGACGGCGAACCAGCCGACGGCAACCAGCACCAGGCCCGCGGCGCCGGACACGATCGCGATGTCCCGCGTCGACGGGCCCCCTTCATCCTCGTCGCCCGTGGCGTCGAGGATTTCGTCTTCCATGTCCTCCGGGCCCAGGTCGTCCGCGCCGTCGCCCGCAGCGGGAATCGCGAGATCGCCGACCGACGAATCGGGGGCCGTCGCAAAGCCCGCTTCCAGCAGGGCCGCGGACTGCTGCCATGCGCGGGGGCCTTCCTCGACCGTGGTGTCCAGGACGATGGTGCCGAGGCGGCGGCCGTCGCGGGCGGCGAAGCCCACGAAGGTGTGGCGGGCGTCGTCGGTGAATCCGGTCTTGCCGCCCAGCGCCCCCTCGAAACCGGAGGCGAGCAGCTGGTTGTCGTTGGACATGGTGAATCCCTCGATGCCCGCCTCCTCGTCGCCGGGCATTTCGGTCAGCGGGGTGCCGCTGAGGCGCTCGTACTCCGGGTCGGCGAAAGCGGCGGCGTAGAACAGCGCCATGTCGAATGCCGAGGTGACCTGGCCGGGGCCGTCGAGCCCGGTGTAGTCGGCGATGCGAGTGTCCGTCGCCCCGAGTTCGCGGGCCTTGCGGTTGACCTTGCGCAGGGTCTCGTCGCGGCCGCCGAGTGCCTGGGACAGCGCGGAGGCGGTGTCGTTGCCGGAGCTCATCAGCAGCCCCAGAAGAAGCTTTTCGACGGTGTAGTCCACGCCCTCGAGAATTCCGGCGCGGGATCCTTCGATGGCCGCGTCCTCGTGGCGGACCGTGATGGTGCGGTCCATGGGGAGTTCGTCGATGGCGACCAGCGCCAGCAGGACCTTGGCGATCGACGCCGGACGGTAGCGCCCGTGCGGGTCCTTCGCCGCGATGACGTCGCCGCTGCCGGCGTCGAACACGATCCACGCGGATGCCGCGACGTCCTCGGGCGCGGTGAAGCCGCGGGCGGCGACGACGTCGCAGTCGGCCATGCGCGGGCCGCCCGCCGGGGTCGCGGGCACGGGCAGTGGATCCGGGGTGGGGGATCCGGGTGCGGGAACCTCGGAGGAATCCACGGCAGGCGGGGGAGTGGTCCGGTACGCGCAGTCCCGGGTGTCGCGGCGCCCGGGGGCGGGCCCCACCGTTTCCTCTTCCTTCGACTCCTCTTCCGGCGCCGAGTCGTCGGGCGCGGAAGTTCCGTCGGGCTCCGGTGCGCCCGGTGCAGCCGGTGCAGCCGGTGCGGCAGGTTCCGACGTCGGGGCGGCCACCGCCGGGTGTCCGGCGGTGAACGGGGCGGCCGCCAGCATCAGGGTCGCGGCCATGGCGAGTGCGGTGCCGCGCGACGCCGGACCTGCGGCGCGGAGGGGGTTCGTGGTGTCCATCGCCAGATCACGCTAGTCCCTCGTCTCCGCCGGTCCGGACGCGGGTGACCCCCATTTGGAATGGAACCGAGGGTGAATCTGTTATACGCTGACCAGTCATGCACAACTCACCCGAGATGAGCCTCGACCCTCAGCAGGTCGAGGCGAATGTCGTCGCGGATCTGCCGAAGGTGGTCCTCCACGATCACCTCTCCGGCGGACTGCGCCCGGTCACGCTCATCGAACTCGCCGAAGATGCGGGGTACGAGGGGCTGCCCTCGTCGGATCCCGAGGAACTCGCGCGTTGGTTCGTGGAGGCGGGCAACGCGGGCAGCCTCCCGGCCTACCTCGAGGCGTTCGCGCACACCACGGCCGTCACCCAGACCGCCGAGTCGCTGACCCGCATCGCCCGGGAGGCCGTCGAGGATCTCGCCGGCGACCGCGTCGTCTACGCGGAACTGCGCATCGCCCCCGAGCTCCACGTCGACGGCGGGCTGTCGATGCAGCAGGTCGTCGACGCCGTGGTCGAGGGCCTGATGGAGGGCGAGAACGCCGCCGCGGAGGCGGGCCACGACATCACCGCGCGGCTGATCCTGTCGGCCATGCGCGATCGCGAGCGGTCGGGGGAGGTCGCGCAGCTCGTCGTCGACAACCTTCCCGACAACGCCGACCACGACTACGTCGTCGCGTTCGACCTGGCCGGCCCCGAGGAGGGCCATTCCCCGGATCTGCATTCGGCCGCGTTCGACATTCTGCGCGAGCACCTGGCCCCGGTCACCATCCATGCGGGCGAGGGCGCGGGACTTGATTCCGTGCGCGCCGCCGTCGTCGCCGGCGCCAACCGCATCGGCCACGGCCCCCGCGTTTTCGAGGACCTGACGTCGAGCATGGACGGCGTCGAGCTGCAGCGGCTGTCCGGCCACATCCGCGACCGGTGCATCCCCCTGGAGCTGTGCCCGACCGCCAACGTGCAGACGGGGATCGTCGACGCGATGGCGGACCACCCGTTCCCGCTCCTCGACGACCTGGGCTTCACCTGCACCGTGAACACGGGCAGCCGGCTGCTGGGCGGCACGACGATGACGCGGGAAATGATGATCCTCGTCGACGTCTTCGACTACGGCTACACGGAGCTGTTCCAGCTCACGTGCAACGCCATCGAAAGCGCCTTCGCGGATCTGCCGACCCGCGAGCGCATCCTCGACACCCTGATCTACCCGCCCTACCTGGAGCTCACCGACCAGGACGGTGACGGCGAGATCGACCCGTGCGAGGACGAGGAGCCGACGATCGGCTGATCCCGCGCCGCACTCGTGACGCGAAAAGGACCGCCGCCCGGAGCATTCCGGGCGGCGGTCCTTCGCCGTGCTGGCGCTGCCGTTACAGCTTGGTGGTGAAGCGGGCGGTCAGACCCTTCTCCAGGCGGGCCCAGCCATCGGCCTCGTCGTCGTACGGCGGCACCGGCTCGGACTGCTCGCCGGTGTCGAGGAGGTAGTTGAGCAACCACTGCAGCTGCTGGTTGCCGGCGAGGACCTCGTTGACGGCGTCGTCGCCCGCCCAGTCGGCGGAGTCGGCCAGCAGCTCGTAGGCGCGGCCGAGCTGCGCCGGATCGACGCTGGCGGGGCCGGCCTTGATGTCCTCGATGAGTCCGGTGAAGGAGTACTCGTTGTCCGGGTGCACGACCGTCTCCAACTCGCCGGCGTTGGCGGCGGTCATGACCTCGTCCCACGTGCTCATGGCGGCCAGATCGTGGTCGTCGTTCTCGATGAGCCACCGCACCAGGGTGCGCGGCTGCGGGAACGTGTGGATCGAACCGTGGCGGCCCAGGAACACCGGGGCGCCGTCGAGGTAGCAGCGAAGCGTGTACAGGGTGCGGCCTCCGATGGCGATGCGCACCGGGTCGATGCCCGCCCGCGCCCACACCGTCGAGTCGTACGGGTCGGCTTCGTCGGCGGCGGCCGCCGCGGCGGCCTTCTCCTTCGCGCGGGCCTCCTTGGCGGCGGCGCGGCGGGCCTCCACGGTCTTCTCGGCCTCCTCCAGCTCCGCTTCGGCGGCCTTCACCGCGTCGGCGTCGGGCTCGCCGGCGGCCTTGCGGCCCTTCGTGAACAGCTCGTCGAGGGCGTCGACGCAGTTGTCCCAGTTCAGCAGGATGACGCGGCCGATGGCGGACCACTGGGCGGCGCCCGCGCCGTGGAAGTGGTCGGCGCCGTTGGCGGTGGCGGCCAGCACGGAGTTCGACGCGAACATTCGGTTGATGGGCGTCACGTCGGCGATGGCGCCGATGGAACGCGTGATGCCCAGGGCGCGATCGGCAGTGGAGACGTGGTCGTGATCCGCCTTGCCGGCCAGGGTGTCGGGCAGGCCGACCAGGTCGTGGCGGTCGCGGGGCTCCGCGATGACCGACGCCGGCAGTTCGTTTTCGAAACGGCGCCACGACGGGTGCGACGTCATGTCGTGGGCTCCCCCGGAACGCAGGTGGGCCAGCAGCTCCGCCCGCGAGGAGAACATCAGGACGTCGTCGCCCTCGCCCATCAGGGCCTGCCACTCGGCGTTGCCCTCCCGCCAGCTCGGCGCCCACAGCGTGTACGCGGTGCCCTCGGTCAGCTCCAGCTCAATGGCGACGATGCCCTGCCTGGCCATGGTTCGTCCTAACGTCGTTCAATCGGTGATCGGTGCACCCGGAAGGATACCCGGCCAGGTGGGGGAGGCGACCACGCCACGGCCGGATCAGCCCGTCGGCCGCCAGAACCCCCGGAACCCCATGTCCATGTTCGTGGTGCGGATGGGGTTGACCTGCACGGGATCGCCGGCTTCGACCATCTGGCCGTCGCCGACGACCATGGCGACGTGGCCGTCCCAGACCACCAGGTCGCCCGGCAACAGCTCCGAGCCGTCGACGGGCCGGCCGACCGCCTGTTCCGCCGCCGTGCGCGGGATCTCGACGCCGGCCTGGCCGTAGGCCCAGTGCGTGAGCCCGGAACAATCCAGACCGACGCCCGGGGTGTTGCCGCCCCACTGGTACGGGGTGCCCACCGCCGACAGGGCGTGCTGCACCGCGGCACGCGCTTCCGGCGTCGGCGCCCCATCGCCGGCGCCGGTCTCCGATGCCGTCCCCGTGCCCGACTCCGGTAGCGCGGTCCTTCCGGAACCTGCTCCGAACCTCGAAGCAGCAGTCCCCGTCCCCGGAGCGCCCGCCCCCGCCATGGCCGGATCCGTCATTCCCGCCGGCACCATCGGCGGAGCGGGGATGTCCACGTCCGCCCCCGCGATGGACTCCAACGTCGACGTCGGTGCGGTCAGCTCCGCGTCGAGCCGCGCCAGCCGCCCGCCGGCTTCGCCGAGGGTTTCCACCGCGTGGCCCTGCATCCCCGTCATGGCCAGCAGCGGCGCCGCCGGTCCCGCCCCCATCGCCCCGGAGGCGCTGCCCGCGCATTTCACCAGGAATTCGGCGGCCAACATCGCCAGGTCGACCGCCGCAGCGGCGATGGCGCCGAGCCCTTCGGTGGCGGCCGCGTCGATGCCCGTCGCATGCCCGTCGACTTCCGCGGCGCCCGTCGCCGCGCGCAGCAGGCTCGTCGCCGCCGAGTCGCCGCCGTCGCCCGTCCACTGCCGCGCCACCGATTCCGCCACGCCGAACCAATCGTCGACCATCGCGGGGGCCGCGGCCGCGCCCGGCGCCGCGACCGCCGGGATGGCCGAGGCCAGCAATCGCGGGACGTCCTGCATCGGGGAGATCACGCCATCGCCTCCCCGTCGCGGCCGAAACGCCCGGACGACGCCGACTCGACGTCATCCACCGCCCCGGTGAACCAATCGATGGCCCCGGCCGCCCCGTCGGCGTAGTCGGCCAATGCACCCACCCGCGCCTGCTGGGCCCGCGCCGCCGACGACAGCGCGGCCAGGAACCGGCCGATGCCGGAATCCCCGGCGACGGCGGGCACGTGGGCGTCGTCAAGCGGCACCGGAAAGGTCCCGGCCTGCGGCGACCCGCCCGCGGACAGTCGGCGCAACGCCGCCGCGGAGGCCGCCAGCGACTCCGGATCGGCGGTCAGGTGGGGGCTCGGAAGTGGTGGGAAGGGCATGGGGGCTCCTCTGCTCGCGAAGAATCGTGTCGCCCCCTTAGACGCGCCCCGGCACCGATCGGTTCCATCTGATTTCCGCGCGCCCCCTGCCCTCTGCCCCCGTCGTTGTATTTTGGAGGCCATGGACATCACCGTCGTCGACCATCCGCTCGCGGCGTCGCGCCTCACCATCATGCGCGACGCCCGCACCGACAATTCGGGTTTCCGGACCGCCCTCGCCGACCTCGGCGCGATGCTGATCTACGAGGCCAGCCGCGGCCTCGACGTCGAGGACTTCGACGTGGAAACACCCGTGACCACCGCCCGCGGCCACCGCCTGCGCAAGCCGCCGATCGTGGTGCCCGTCATCCGCGCCGGGCTGGGCATGATCGACCCCGCGCTGTCGATGATCCCCGACGCGCAGGTCGGCTTCATCGGCCTGGCCCGCGACGAGGAAACCCACGAGCCCGTGCCCTACCTCGAGGCGCTGCCGCATGATCTGTCCGGCCAGCCGGTGTTCCTCGTCGACCCGATGCTGGCCACCGGCGGGTCGCTGCTGCACGCGCTGCGCCTGCTGGTCGATCGCGGCGCCGACGACATCACCGCCGTGTGCATGGTGTCGGCGCAGCAGGGCGTCGATGCCCTGGAGGATTCCGGCCTGCCCGTGCGCCTGGTCACCGCGACCATCGACCCGGATCTCAACGACGACGCCTACATCGTCCCCGGCCTCGGCGACGCCGGCGATCGCCTCTACGGGCCGCGCAACATCGATCTGTAGGCCCGTCACTTTCGGCCGTCGGCGGCTTTGGGTTGGTCGCTTGACGACGGCCGGTGCGGCGGTCCAGCGGCCGGCCCGTTGGTCAGGCCCGCCCCCACGCGGTGGCGGCCTGAGTGTCGCGGACCTCGTTGTTTTCGGTGATCATCAGGCCGTCGGGGCTCATCTGGTACTTCCAGGCGCCGTTGCGGGCGACGATGCGGTCGCCTTCGTCGACGATGATCGGCGCCTCCAGCGAGCCGACGTCGCCGGCGTCGCCGCGGTAGTACTTGTCGCCGCCGGGGGTTTCGCAGGCGGCGGCGCGGGTGCCGGTTTCCGTGGCGACGACGGCCAGTGCGCGGTCGCCGTCGTGGCAGCGGGCGCGGGAGGCGATCCAGCCGCGGGCATCGACGTCGTCTCGGCCCGTGCCCAAATCATCGCGGGGCTCGGTCGTCGGCTCGGAGCTGGAGGTGCTGGTCCGGGTCGACGACGTGGTGGAACCGGACGTGCTCTCCGAAGTCTCCGATGAAGAGGGGGAGGGGGAACGGCTTTCCGACGTCTCCTGCGACGCCGGGGCTCCCGGGGCGGCGGTGGGGACGCCGGGGTCGTCGTCGCCGTCGGCCAGGTACAGGCCGACGGCCACCGCGACGACGAAGACCAGTGCGGCGGCGACCACGCCGATGGCGATGGCCAGCGTCCTCGAGGTGGTGGCGTCGCGATCGTCGGATGAGCTCATGGGCTCATTGTTGCAGGGGCCCGTGACGGATGTGAAGGATGGGGCCGAAGTTGCACGGCGGCCGAAAGGTCCGCCGTGTGGCCGCAACCGTCACTCGGCGCCCCACACCTCCGCGGGGTACGAGTGCTTGACCACGTTGTTCTCCGTGATCACCAGCCCGCTCGGCGACATCTGGTACTTCCAGGCGCCGTTCTGCGCGACGATGCGGTCGCCTTCGTCGACGATGATGTCGGCCTCCAAGTCACCGGCGGTGCCGGTACCGCGGTAGTACATGGGGCCGTCGGCGTTCATGCAGGCCACGGCCAGCATCTGATCGCCCGCCGAATCGCGGACCTTCAGCACCGCCACCGCCTGGCCGCGCATCCCGCACCGGGCGTAGGAATCCTTCCATCCGTAGGAGTCGACGTCCGAGCGGCCGGTGCCCAGATCCGTGGGGGTCGAGGACCACGTGCGCGGCGTCGACGTGGCCGTGTGCCGCGTCTGCCCCGCATCCTCTCGCGCCTCTTCGGTGACGGTGACGGTCTCCGGCTGAGCCTGTTGCCCGGCGACGGTCGTCGGCTGCGCGACCGGGGCGACCGGGCCATCACCACCGGGGCCGCCGGAGGCTCCGGAATCCCTGCCGTTCAGCCACATGCCCACGCCCACGCCGGCGACCAGCATCAGGGCGATCACGGCCACGGCGATTCCGCCGATGAGCGCCCCCGAGGCCCTTGACCCGCGAGCCGGGCCCACGGGGGCGGCCGGATGCGCCGACGTTCCGGGAAAGGGCTGCGACGGCGGATGGGGGTGAGACGGCGGATGGGGGGAGTTCTGCCCGAACCGAGGCTCGTGGTGGAAGGAGGAGCTGTCGGAGTACGGGAAATCGCCATTGCCGCGGGGGCTGTTCATGCCGCCATTGTCGCAGAACAGCGGCGTTACATCGACGGAACGGAGGAGGCACCGCCCCCTCATGGGCCGAGACCACCCCGCAAGTCGGCGGCCCGGGTGCGCCTACACTCGGAAATTGTGATGGAAGACTTCATTCGGGACTGGTGGACGCGCAACGAAGGTCAGGTGCTCGCGTGGCGCCGGCATCTGCATGCCCATCCCGAGTTGTCGCACATGGAGCACTCCACGACGCAGTTCGTCGCCGACAAGTTGCGGGCGGCGGGCCTGGAGCCCGTCATGTTCCCCAACACCGGGCTGATGGTGGACATCGGCGACGCCTCCGGCAATTCCGGGGCGGCGGGGGAGCGGGTCGGTCGCCTGGCGTTCCGCGGCGACATGGACGCGCTGCCGATCACCGAGGCGACGGGATTGTCGTACTCCAGCGTCAACGAGGGCGTCATGCACGCCTGCGGCCACGATTTTCATACGGTGATCACCCTGGCCACGGCCATCGCCATGGCGGAGTACCAGCGCGAGCACACGCTGCCGGTGCCGTTGCGGTTCATCTTCCAGCCGGCGGAGGAGGTCATGGTCGGCGGCGCCCCCGACGTCATCGAATTCGGGGCGCTCGACGGGGTCGAGCGGATCTTCGCCGTGCACTGCGAGCCGAAACTGCGCGTCGGCCACGTCGGCGTGCGCGTCGGCGCGATCACGTCGGCGTCGGACACCCTGGACATCCACGTCGAGGGCCCCGGCGGGCACTCCTCGCGCCCGCATCTGACCACGGACGTCGTCTATGCGCTGGGCAAGCTGGTCACCGATCTGCCGGGGCTGCTCAGCCGCCGCGTGGATCCGCGCACCGGCACCGTCCTGGTCTTCGGTGCCATCAACGCCGGCTACGCGCCCAACGCCATCCCGGCCGAGGGGCGGTTGCGGGGCACCATCCGCACCGCCGACATCAAGACGTGGCGGGCGATCGACCCGCTGCTGCGCGAACTCATCGACGAGGTGCTCGCGCCGACCGGCGCCACCCACCGGCTCGACTACGAGCGTGGCGTGCCGCCGGTGCTCAACGACGATTACTGCACCGCCCTGGTCGCCGAGACCGTCCGCCGCGTCGACGAGAACGCCGTCATCGAGGCACCGCAGTCGTCGGGCGGCGAGGACTTCGGCTGGTACCTCGAGCACGTGCCGGGGGCCATGGCGCGCCTGGGCTGCTGGTCGGGGCGCGGGGAGAAGCATGATCTGCACCGCGACGACATCGTCGTCGACGAACGCTGCCTCGGCGTCGGCGTGCGGCTCTTCGGCGGCATCGTCGCCCGCTACGAGAACGGAGACTCCGACCGTTCGGGCCCGGCGATCCGCATGAACTGAAGCCCGTCGGGCAGGGTCCGCCGCCTCCGTTAGACTGGGCGACGCATAATCAGGCGAACATGGAGGACCCGTGACCAAGAGGATCGTGATCATCGGCGGTGGCCCCGCCGGCTACGAGGCGGCGCTGGTCGGCGCCAAGTACGGTGCCGAGGTCACCGTGGTGGAAGACGCCGGCATGGGCGGCTCCTCCGTCCTGTACGACTGCGTCCCGTCGAAGGCGTTCATCGCCGCGACCGGCGTGCGCACCGACATGCGCCGCGCCGACGAGATGGGCCTGCGCCCCGACTTCTCGTCGCGCAAGATCGACTTCACCGCGGTCAACGACCGCGTCCGCCTGCTGGCGGCGTCGCAGTCCGATGACGTCCGGGCGCAGATGGAGCGCGAGGGCATCCGCATGCTCCAGGGCCGTGGCCGCCTCGACGACTACGAGCCCGGCCGCATCACCCACTACGTCACCGTCGAGTTGCTCGAGGGCGGCGAGGAGACCATCGAGTGCGATCTGGTGCTCGTGGCAACCGGCGCGTCGCCGCGCATCCTGCCGGGCGCCCGCCCGGACGGCGAGCGGATCCTGACGTGGCGCCAGGTCTACGACCTCGAGGAGATGCCGGAGCACCTCGTCGTCGTCGGTTCCGGCGTCACCGGCGCGGAGTTCGTTTCCGCGTTCACCGAGCTGGGCGTGAAGGT
>DGYMI06202__coassemble_1089_pt1 | contig 26784 bp, 21 predicted proteins | sample DGYMI06202__metabat2_high_PE_017 | metagenome-assembled genome bin DGYMI06202
GACGGGAACGCCCGAACCGATAATCGTCACAGTGACGGAACTGACTCGTCCGGGGGGTCTGGTATAAAACGTCACAGTGACGGAACGTCGAATCGTCGTGAAGCGTCAGCCGAAGTTTCACGTGAAACATCGACTCAGTCGGCGCGCCGTTCCGATGGCTCAGCGAAGACGACCGGCGGGGCGACGGACGGTTCGTCGGTCGGGGCCGAAGGGATCGGTGCGACGTACCGGGAGATTGCACTTCCGCTGATCGTCCCGAATCCTCGTCAGCCCCGCGAGGTTTTCGACGAAGAGCCGCTGAAGGAGCTCGCCCACTCGATCGGCGAGTTCGGGCTCATGCAGCCGATCGTCGTACGACCGATCGGCGACGACGTCCGGGCCAAGGCCCTCGAGGAAGCGCGGGCACGGGATCCGCGTGCGCCGCAACCCGAGTTCGAGATCATCATGGGCGAGCGCCGCTGGCGGGCCAGCCAGCTCGCCGGGCTCGACGCGATCCCCGCGATCGTCCGCGAGACGTCCGACTCGTCGATGCTCCGCGACGCCCTGTTGGAGAACATTCACCGCGTGCAGCTCAATCCGCTCGAAGAGGCGGCGGCGTACCAGCAGTTGCTCGAGGAGTTCGAGGTCACGCAGGCCGAGCTCGCCGATCGGATCGGACGTTCCCGGCCCGCAATCACGAACATGATCCGGTTGCTGCAGCTTCCCGTGGACGTCCAGCGACGCGTCGCCGCGGGCGTGCTCACCGCCGGCCATGCCCGCGCGCTGCTCGGCGTCAAGACGGGTACGGCGGACCAGTCGATGCTCGCCGACCGTGTCGTGGCCGAAGGCATGTCCGTCCGGGCGACCGAAGAGGCCGTCACCCTGATCAACCGGGGCGACGAAGCCGCGGGTCGCCGCAAGCGGGAACCCCTCCCCCAGCCGGAGCGCCTCACCGTCTGGGCCGACCGGTTGTCGGACAACTTCGACACGAAGGTGTCGGCCACGATGGGCAAGAGGAAGGGGCGCATCGTCATCGAATTCGGCGATCTGGAGGACTTCGACAGGATCATGTCCCTCATCGACGCCGACCGGGACTGAACGGGGCACCACAATGTCCTCCGGATTCATCCGCCCGATCGATCTGGCGAACCGCCGCACGATCCACCCCGGGACCCTGCGCAGCCTGTTCTGGGAAATCGAACCCGAACGTCCCCTGGCGGATTCGGTCCCGGCCGGGGATGCGACTCCCGAAGCCGATCCGAACCGCGTGGTCGGCAATCCATGGCGGAAAATGGGCCTGCAGACGGGGCCAGGGCGCCCGGGAGGCCATGATCGCCCGGGAGTGGGGTCCATGGGTTCCGGAGGCCCTCAGGACCCTCTGGGGCCTCTATCGGGCGACTCGCGCACCCGTGGTGGCATCGATGCCGAGCTGGAGAAGGAGTTCTGGCTCAACCGGGTGCGCGTCGACTGGGGATTGTGCGGTTTCAGCATGGCCGAGCCATCCGGCAACGGCGTCATGGCCACCTTGCTCTTCGCGCCGCCGCGCTTCGTCCCGACTTCCCGGCGCATGCCCACGGGGCCCGTGTCCCCGGATGCCGTCATGTTGACGAGCCTGCACATCGACCCGATCGTGGCCGACCAGGGCATCGAAGAGGCGTTGATCGATGCCGTCGTCGCCCACCTGGCGGGGCGCGGCGTAAAGGCCGTCGAGGCATTCGGCTGCTCCGGCGGCGGCGACGACGAAGCGCGCCCCATCCCCCGGGAGGAGATGACGCTGACCGAGTCGATCCTCCACGCCGTCGACGCGCCGCGCACTCCCCACCGCTGCGAATCGGGGGCGCTCGGCGCGATCGATCACGCCGCCGGCGACGTCATCCCCACGAGGGTCCTGATCAACTCCGGGTTCACCGTGGTGGCCCCCCACCAGACCCATCCCCGCCTGCGACGCGACATCGACCCCGACCTGGACTGGTCGGCGGCCGTCACCGACGCGCTCGACCAGCTGGTGGCCGCGCAGTTCTACGCGTCCTTCTCCGCTTCCAGGAGTTCGACGAAGCTGTAGGTGCCGGTCAACGGCTGATCGTCCTCTTCGGTGAGGTACAGGCGCTTGACGCCGACGACGATCGCCTCGGCGATCTGGTCGCGGTGTTCCGGCGAGGTGAGCACGGAGACGTCGTGCGGGTTGGTCAGGTAACCGACCACGATCTCCACGGTGGGCATCCGCGTCAGTCGCATCAGATCCCACGTGCGTGCGTGCGTGCGGCAATCGGCCAGCGGAGTGCGCGCGACGATCTCGCGCTGCACCAGACCGGACAGCTGTTGGCCCAGAATCGAGCTGTTGCCGACGATCGAACCGAAGTAGAAGGTGGCCAGACCCGACGCGAGTTCATTCGGGTACCGGTCGGCGCGCAGGGAAATCATCACGTCGGCGCCGAAGGCGTTGGCCATGTCGGCCCGCTCCTCGATCGACGGATCGCCCGTGCGGGGCCGCGACAGGATCGTTTCGGCTCCTGCGGCGACCATGCGGCCTTCCACGCGGGAGGCGAGATCCCAGAGGATCTCCTCCTCCGTGATGGCGCCGTACGGGCCCTGCACCGTCATGCCGGGGTCGTTGGCGCTGCAGCCGGGGTCGATGACGATGCGCTTGCCCGACAGCTTCGGGCCGGCCGCCCGGACCGCTTCACGCTCGTGCATGGCGACGTGCGATCCGCCCGTGACCCGGCGCCCGAGGTAGCTCAGGGCGCGGAACGTCACCGGGCCGCAGATGCCGTCGGGCTCCAGGCCGTAGTTGATCTGGTACTCGCGCACGGCGGCGTCGGTGAGCGGACCGAAGTGGCCGTCGACGCGGGTGTCGAAGAACCCGAGCTCCTGCAGCACTTCCTGCAGTTTGCTGATGTCGTCGCCGGTCATCGGCGCGAGCGGGTCGAAGGACAGCACGCGGGCACCGAGAACGTACGACGCCTCGCGCAGCGAGCGCAGCGTCGAATCGCGGATCACGCCATCGGCGTAGATGCCGCGGGACTGCTGGAACGCCAACAGAGCGGCGTGGAGCTCGGCGTCGAAAAGATCGTCGTCGCCGCTCCACTGCGGCGAATCCTGCGTGAGGGCGTCGCCGTCGTAGCCCGGCAGCATACCGAGTCTCGCCAGGGTGGTGCGCACCTCCGCAACACGCGGCGATCGCTCCCCCACCTGCAGATACTCCGGCACCGGGCGTCCCCTTCCTTCACGTGTTCCGATGGTCGCCACCGACGGGCGCCCACTGGTCACACGCTACCAGCTAGAGCTGAGCTTCAACCTTTCGGCGGATGTCCGCCTTGGGCTTGACGCCGACGATCTCGTCGACCTTCTGGCCGCCCTTGAAGATCAGCAGCGCCGGAATGGACATGATCTGGAACATGGCGGCGAGGGTGCGCTCGGCCTCGATGTCGCACTTGGCGATCACGGCCTGGTCGCCCATCTCGGCGGCCAGCTCCTCGATGACGGGGGCCAGCTTGCGGCACGGGCCGCACCAGTCGGCCCAGAAGTCGACGAGCACGGGCTTGTCGGACTCGATGACGGTGGACTTGAAGTTCTCCGCGGTGACGTGAACGACGGACATGATTCTCCTAAAAGTTACGCGATTTTATATTGGGGAAGTATATCAGGGCTGGGCCGGTGATCAAGGGGTCTTCGTTCCCGCCACGGAAGTCGGTGCCGTGCGGTCGTCCCGCCTGGACACCGGCAAACGATCGACCCGCCGTCCCGGTTACCCCAGCGCGGCCAGGTAGTGCTCGGCGTCGATGGCGGCGGTGCAGCCGGTGCCGGCGGCGGAAATGGCCTGCTGGTAGTGCGAGTCCACCAAGTCGCCGGCGGCGAAGACGCCCGGCAGCGAGGTGCGCGTGGACGGGGAGTCGACCTTGACGTAGCCGGACTCGTCCAGGTCGATCTGGCCGGCGACCATCTGGGAACGGGGGTCGTGGCCGATGGCGACGAACATCGCGGTGACGGGCAGCTCCGAGGTTTCGCCGGTGACGGTGTCCTTCAGCTCCAGGGCCGCGACCGACCCCTCGCCGACGACGCGCTCGACGGTCTTGTTGGTGGCGAAGCGGATCTTGTCGTTGTTCTTGGCGCGCTCGAGCATGATCGCGGAGGCGCGGAACTCCTCGCGGCGGTGGACGATGGTCACCGACTTGGCGAACTTGGTCAGGAACGTCGCCTCTTCCATGGCGGAGTCGCCGCCGCCGATGACGGCGATGTCGTGGTCGCGGAAGAAGAAGCCGTCGCAGGTGGCGCAGGAGCTGACGCCGTGGCCGAGCAGTTCCTGCTCGCCGGGCGCGCCGAGGTAGCGGGGGGCGGCGCCCATCGCGAGGATGACGGTACGGCCCTTGTGCTCCTCCTCGCCGACCCACACGGACTTCACGTCGCCGGTCAGGTCCATGCGGTCGACGAGCTCCATGCGCAGGTCGGCGCCGAAGCGCTCGGCCTGGGCGCGCATCTGGTCCATGAGGTCGGGACCCTGGATGCCTTCGGCGAAGCCCGGGAAGTTCTCCACCTCCGTGGTCGTCATCAGCGATCCGCCGAACTCGACGCCCTCGAACACGACGGGCTTGAGCTCGGCGCGGGCGGCGTAGATGGCGGCGGTGTATCCGGCGGGGCCGGAGCCGACGATGATGACGTCGTGGATGGTGTCGGTCATAGCTTCGATCCTCCTGGTGGGTGCCATCTGACGTGGCGTTTCGCTGTTGCGGCGCGGCGGTTCCCGGCCGGCGGTGCCTCCGGTTCGCGCGTCGTCGTCTCCTGCGGCAGCCTACCCGGGTGCCCCGATCTGCTCGTGCACGACCGGTGGCCCGGGTTCGCTCCCGCAGGTGTTCAGGGTCAACAACACCGTCACGCGCCCGGGAATTCCCGTCGACAACACGAACAGCTGCCCCACGCGTTCCCCGTGGGCCACGGGCGCGGCGCCGAGCAGCGCGTCGGGGGCTTCATCGTGGGCGGCCAGGCAGGCGTCGGCCAGCCCGGGGTCGTCGAGTCCGCCGAGGTCGCGCTCCCCCATCGCCGCGCCTGCCGCGGGGCCGAGGGCCGCCAGGTCGATGTCGGGTTGCGCCGGTTGGCTTTGCGACGGCCCGTCCCCGGCCCCCGTCCACGGGTGCGGGAAGATCCCGGCACCGGCGACGAGAAGAACGGCGGCTGCCGCGGCGGCGGTGGCGGCGGTGACTGCGGTGACTGCGGTGACTGTGACGGGCGCGGTGGCCGAGAAGCGGCGCCGCAGCCGCAGCACCGGGGCCATGCGCGTTCCCATGGCTGTCCCGGCTTCCCCGGATCGCCCGGTTTTTCCGGCCCGCAGGAGATTCCGCCGGGGATCGTCCGCGTCGTCGTGCGCCCCGTGGTCCCGCCGCCAGAGTTCGTGGACGTACGCAGGCGGGGCTTCGTCGCACAGCAACGAAGCCGCGAGAGATTCGAGGGCGGCGTCGTCGAGGAGCACCGGGTCGAGGGACACCGCATCTCGGGGCACGGGCCCGTCATGTTGCAGCCCGCCATGATGCAGCCGGCCATGATGCGCCCGTCCGTGACGGGCGGGCTCCGGGCGGATGGGGGTCATCGGGCCACCTCGGCTTCGAGTCGGCGCAACTGGCGGCGCAGGGTCGCGCGGGCGCGGGCGCGGCGGCTCTTGACCGTGCCCTCGGGAATGCCCAGCCGGCGGGCGACGTCGGCCAGCGGCCAGCCCATCACGTCGACTTCGAGGATGACGTTGCGCTGCTCCTCCGGCAAGCGCGACATCGCCTGGCGCATCACCACGGTCAGCGAGGGGTCCCCGGACACGTCCTCGCTCATGCCCGGCGTGGCGCGCTCGTCGACGACGCCGTCCGGCGGGCCGTGGCGGCCCCGCATCCGGTCGTGGCAGCTGTTGACCACGATGCGGTGAAGCCACGTGATCACCGACGAGTCACGGCGGAACGCCGGCGCATTGCGCAGGGCCTTGACCAGCGCCTCCTGCATCGCGTCGGCGGCGTCCGATTCCGTGCGCGAATGCCGCAGCGCCGTCCACCACAACTGCTTCTCGTGCCTGTGGACGAGCGCCGGAAAAGCCCGCGCGTCGCCGGCCAGATGCGCGGTCAACAGCTCGAGATCGCCGCGGTCGTCGACCGATTCCCCGTCCCTGCGGTCCACCGGCGCCGGCGGCGCGGTGACCCTCCCCCCGAAGTTCACGCGCCCATCCCACCACGGGTGGGGCGGGCGCGCCATTCGGGCCGCGCGTCAGCGCTGCACCGTCACCTCGGCGATCGAGGCCGGCTGGGGCATCGGCAGTTCGCCGACCCAGATGAGCAAGTGGCGCGACTTCGGGGCGCCGGTCAGCTCGATGGTCGTCTCACCCGTCCCGAGCCGGCCCTCGCCCACCACCGTCGTGGCGCCGAGATCGCCGGTGCCCTCCTCGGCGAGAGCGGCCGGAATGGACCGGATCTGCACCATCGCACCCGGCGACCCGGTGATGGCCACGGAACCCGGGGTGGCGTCCACGCGGAAGGTCAGCGTCACGCCGACGCCCGGCTTCAGCGCCATCGGCCCATCGCCGAATTGGGCGTCGTACGTCGACGTCGTCCACGAGGTGGCGTCGTCGCCGTCGATGATCAGCGCGGCCCCGCCGGGATCGTCGGGCCCGGCGATCGGGTTGGGGTTGGCCGCCTGCCATTCGGCGGCGCCGACCAGGCGGATGGGCCCGGTGGGCAGTGCCTCCTGGGCGACTTCGGGGCCGCGGCGCACGGAGTCGGGCGTCAGCGGCGCATCGTCGGCGCGGTTGAGCCACGCGAACACGGCGGCCAGGACCAGCGCGACGACGAGCACGAAGCCCACCACGATCGCTCCGGAACCCCACGCCCGGCCCTGCTGCGCACCGGTGATGCGCCGCAGGCGCGCCGGGGTGTCCGGGGCGTCGGCGTCTTCGGCGATTACCTGCAGCTGCCCGGAGTCGGGGCCGAGCGCCGCCTCGCGCAGCCCGGCGGCCAGGCGCAGGCCCCGGTTGCGCGGTTCGGCGTTTTCGGTGCCCTCGGCACCCGTGGGGTCGGCGGAGCCATCGCGGTCGCCGGTCTCCCCGGCGATGCCGCTTTCCGACGCCTGCGACCACGCCGTTTCGCCGTCGACTTCGCGGGAGGCCGCGGCGAGAATGGCGCGGATGTCGGCGGGGACGTGGCGGCAGCCGTCGAGAAGCGACGACAGCGCGCGGCAGGTGACCTCGAGGTCCTCGTCGGCGTCGGACGCCGGCAGCGGCGCGGGGAACGCCAGCGCCACCCGGCCGTCGACGCTGACGCGCAGGCGGTCCAGCCCATCCGCGCCCAGCGCGATGCCCCTGTCGTGGGCGCGGCCGGCGGCCTCCGCCAGATCGGCCACGGCCACGGCGGCGGCGTCGGCGTTGGTGCCCTCGCCCACCGCCGACAGCGGCACGCCCGGCACCCAATCGGCGGCGACGATGACGTCGGTGCGGCCCAGGTGCACCGCGCGGATGCGCGCGAGCCCCGGCCCCTCGACGCGGCGCAGGGCCTTGGCCGCCTCGGAGATCTTCACGGCAGCGCCGGGCGCCGTGTAGCCGACGTGCGGCGCAACCAAGGTGTCGATGAACGTCAGGGCGACTTCGTCGTGAAGCGGCGTGCCGTCGGTGCCCGTCCGGCCATTGCCCGTGCGGTCCACCGCGCGCCAGAAACGCACGCCGGGGCGCGAGCCCTCCTCGGACAGGAGGCGGTAGCGGCCGCCGAAGACCATCTCGCCGGGGACGAAACGCGTCGGGCGGGACGCCTCCGACGGCATGGGCGGCAGCAGCGGCGAGGCGGTGAAGCCCTCGTTGGCCAGTGCCGCGGTCTCGCCGGCGGCGGCCTCGGGGCCCGCGGCGAAGGTGTCCGCGATGGCGGCGTCGGCGTCCGAACCGCCCGGGGCCTCGACCGCCTTCGGCGCGAAACGGCGCAGGCCCGGAATGCGGCCCAGGGCGCCGCCGAGGGTGCGCACCTCCGGCAGCGGCGAGCGCGACAGCACGATCCCGGTGACCACCAGGAACACGACGCCGGACACGGCCACGCGGAACAGCGCGCCGATGGAGCCGAGGGAACCGAACAGGAACTCCTCCGCCGCCCAATCGACGAGCATGGCCACGGCGACGCCGACGACCGCCGCACCCAAGGCCCAGGCGCTGGTCCGGAGCACCTCGCGGCCCCGCAGATGCCCCAGGACGCGGCGCAGCAGCAGCGCGCCGATGATGGCGCCGGCGATGAAGCCGAAGCCGTTGGCCGCGGCCAGCAGCACCACCACGAGCTGGCGATCGGAGGCCAGCACCGGCGCCAGCATCGACAGCAGCACCTTGACGATGGTGATGCCGAAGATGATGAACGTCGGGGTCCACGCCTCCTCCCGGGCGTAGAACACGCGCAGGTGCAGCAGCACCAGCGCATACGGGATGAGCGTGAACGCGGAGAACGACAGCGTCCAGCCGAGGATGTCGGCCGTCTCCTTGGGGAACTCGCCGTAGGCGAACAGCGCGTTGGCGATCGGCTGGCCGAAGGCCGTGAAGAACACGACGATCGGGATCAGCGCGATCATGGTCAGGCGCGTGCCCACCGACAGATCGCGGACGACGGCCCGGTCGTCGCCGTCGGCGGCGTTGCGCGACAGTCGCGGCATGATTGCCGTCAGCAGGGTGACGCCGATGATGCCGTAGGGCACCTGGAGCAGCAGCCATGCCTGCTGGTACACCGTCGGCGCGGCGGCGTCGGCGGTCGAGGCGATGCGGGTGGTGATGATGTAGCCGACCTGCGAGATGGCCACGTACGCCACGATGGCGATGCCCATGCCGCCGAACTGCTTCAGGCGGTCGTCGATGCCCCACAACGGGCGCAGGTCGATGCCGGCCTTGCGCAGCGGCGGGATCATGATCAGCGCCTGGATGACCACGCCCAGCGTGGTGCCCAGCCCGAGCAGCAGGATGTGCGGGTCGGTGATGGTGCCCGGGTGATCGTTCGGCAGGCTTCCCGGCAGCAGCCAGTAGAGCAGGAGCGTCGCGATGGCCACCACGTTGTTGGCCACCGGCGCCCAGGCCCCCGGTTTGAACACCCCCTTGGTGTTCAATATCGCCATGAGCAGAGAAAATATGCCGTAGAAGACGATCTGCGGCAACAACAGGAACGCGAAGGACGTCGATAGCGGGACGTTGACCTCGCCGTCGGCGTTGAGGCTGATCCGCGTCAATATCGGCGCGCCGATCACCGCCAGGACCGTGACCGCGCCCAGCAGCGTCAGCGACAACGTGAGCAGGCGGCGGACGAAGGCGGCGCCCTCGTCGGCGTCTTCCTTCTGCGCGCGCACCAGCACCGGCACGACCAGCGACGTGAGCACCGCGCCGAGCACGATCTCGGTGATGAGGTTCGGCAGGGTGTTGGCGACGTTGAACGCCGACGCCACCGCCGGGCCCAGCGTGATGCCGATCAGGGCGTTGCGCAGGAATCCGGTGATGCGGGAGATCAGCGTCGCGATGGCCATCGAACCCGTCGAGCGGACGACGTCGGCGTCGCTGGCGGTGCCGGAGCCCGTCTTCGCGCTTGCCGTGGCCGTTCCCGTCGCCGGTGCGGCGTCCGCGTCGGGGCCCGTGGCGAGGGCGGTGCCCCCGCCCACGCCCGCGCCCGCAGCTGCGGGCCCGGCACCGGCCGCCCCACCGGGCGAGCTCGCGCCGGTCGGCGGTCGATTCAGGATCGGGGCCGACTCCTCGCGGCGCGCCGCGGGAGCGGTGCGGGGCGCGGGAGCGGGCGCCGGTGGCGCGGGCCGGCGAATGCGGCCGCGCTGCCCGGAATGTGGCGCTTCGGGATCAGTCACGCCCCCATTGTGGACGAATTCGGCGGAATCCTTCGAATCGTCCCGACCGCCAGGCGGCGAAAACCCCGACCGCGACGGTCAGGACGATCGACGCGACGATCAGCGAACGGGTGCTCGGCCCCGTCCTGGCGACGATCTCCACCGGCGCCGAGATCCGCTGGCCGCCGGTGGTCTCCAACCACAGGTGCAGCTGGCCGCGGCGCGACCGGTCACCGGAATCCTCGCGCTCCTCCGGCGTCACCTGGAGCGTCAGCGACCCCTTGGCGGGCAGCAGGGCCTCGTGGCGGGCGGCGGTCTCGGACTCGCCGACCCGCACCCGCACGTAAGCGGGCACCGGCAGAGGCAGCCCGTTGCGGCCCACGATGACCACGGGCGACATGTCGGTGGCGCGGGTGTAGACGCCGCCGGGCGCGACCAGGGTCACGGAATCGCGGAGCTGTTGGAGCATCTCGCCCATCCCCGACATCGTCTGCGCCGCGCGCTCGGTGCGGGCGAGATGGTTGTCGGCGTTGCGGCGGCCGATGCCGCTCAGCGCCCGCAGCACGTCGCGGCGCAGCGGCTGCGTGAAACCGTGGCGGGTGAGCGCCACCTGGGGATCGTTGGCCATCATCTCGGTCAGGTCGGTGAGGTACCCGGATTGTTGGCGTGCGCGGCTGACCTCCGTGCCGGAGATCGCCCCCGGATCGGGGTTGGGCGACGCCGTCTGGGCGGGGCCGGACCACCGGTGCTCCACGGAATGGGCGAGGGCATCGCCGAGCTGCATCGGCTCCGCGATCCCGTCGTCGAAGGCGGCGGCCACGGCCCGTAGCAGCGCCCGCGCCTCTTCCCCGCCGGCGGACCAGCCGGCCGGAGGCATGGCCACGATCGGGGCGGCCGGGCGATCGCCCGCGGCCACGGCCGTGTCGGAGATCTCCTGGCGCAGAGTGCCCACGGCCGTCTGCATTCGGGCGGTGCCGGAGTCGGCGGTGAGGTCGTGGCGGCCGGACAGCGCCGTGTACCCGGCCACCTCCGGCGCGGAACCCGTCGCCGCCAGTGCCGCCGACAGCGGCACCGGCAGCCCGAACGCCGTCGCGCCGGGCGCCATCTCGGCGGTCTCGCCGGGACGCGCGATGCGGCCGTCGCCGAGGGTCAGCGAATTCGCGGCGACCAACGACGTGGTCCGCGCATTCGGCGGGGGCCACATCCCGTCGCCGCCGCGGGACGACTCGAAGGCCGCCGCGGCGCTGACCGGCAGCGAGGTGTCGCCGAATGCCGTGACCGGCACCGACGCGGCGTCGAGGTAGCCCTCCGGCGGAATGACGACGGAATCGAGGGCGCCGCGGCCCAGCACGCGTTCGACGACCTCGCCGCCGACGGCGAGGGCCTCCGTGGCCAACTCGGGATCGGCGGTGGCCGCGACCGCATTGAGTTCGGCGCCCGACCACGGCAGCGTGACCACGCACAGGTCGCGGGTGGCGACCCGGAGCCGCTCGAGCCAGTCGGCCGCGGCATCGGCGCCCTGGCCGTCGCGCAGGCCGAGGTCGTCGCCCGCGCCCCAGGAATCGCGCAGCCGCGTGCTGCCCTGCACGGGACTGGGCCGCTCGGGCCCGATCCGGTAGCCCGCGCTCATCCGGTCGGCGACGTCGAGGAGCTCGGGATCCACGGCCACGCACGTCGAACCGCGCAGCGCGGGACCCGCGGGGCCAGCCAACTCGGATTCCAGGGCGCCGAGCAGGCCGTCGAGGCGGCCGCCGGGCGACAGCTCCGCCGACAGGGACTCCCCCGACAGGATCAGTTCGGGGCGCCCGGGCGCATCGCCGGTCTCGCCGGGCACCAGCGGCACGTTCGCGGCCAGCGGCCAGACCACCGACACCGGCGCGGGTTCGGCGGTCGTGCCGGGCGCCGACGACTCCGCGGCTCCGGCGTCCCCGGAATTCCCGCTCTCCCCTTCATCCCCGCCGTCCCCGGAATCGGCCCCTTCATCGGTTGACGGGCCGTCGGCGTCCGCGTCGCCGTCGGAAAGCGGCGCGTCGACCGGGACGAGGGTGCGGGTCTCCGCGAGGAACTGATCGATGTCCTCGCCCGGCCGCCCGTTGGCGTTGATCAGCACCGGGTAGACGCCCGGTTCCGCGATGCCCAACCCGCGCGGCGCATCGGCGGCCAGCGGCACCGACAGCGTCAGGGTGCGCGACTCCCCCGCGGCGAGGTCGAAGCCGTCGCGGAAGGACGTGGCCACGCCGAAGGTCTGCTCCGGGGCGGCCATCGCCGTGCGCGCCTCGGCGGCGCCGGCCAGTGCGTCGGCGCGCTGCATGCGCACCACGATGTCATCGATGCCCGCGTCGGAGGTGTTCTCCACCGTCAGCCGGACGCTCAACGTGCCGTCGACCTCGGGGTTCTGCGGGGTGATCGTGTCGATCGACAGCGACAGCGCACCACGATCGGCCACTCGCCCGGCATCGGCGCCCCACTGCGACGAAATCGACGGGTCCGACGGATCGATCGGCCACGGCGGCGGCGCGGCGGCGGCCCCGGGCGGCCCCAGCGGGCCCGTGGGCGCGACGGGACCGGCGGCGACGGCCAATGCGCCCGCCGCCACTGCCGCGATCAGGCGCACCCGGCGGCGCCCCCCGGCGCGGGTCACCTCGGCGTCGCCCTTCCGGCGTCCTTCTCCGCCTTGGCCAGGTCGGGCAGCAGGTCGTGGGCGCGCCGGGCGAGTTTACGCTCGTCGGCGTACGCCAGGCGCTCGACCAGCGTCGATGCGGGGAACCAGGTCACCTCGGTGACTTCGGGGTCCTCGTCGTTGAGGTCGCCGTCGACGTAGCGCAGCAGATGGTGGTGCACCGTCTTGTGGATGCGCGTGCCGTCGGAGATGAACCAGTAGTCGATGACGCCCAGCTCGGCGATGACCTCGCCGTGGATGCCGGTTTCCTCCCACACTTCGCGTTCGGCGGTGGAGTCGTGCGCCTCGCCGGGCTCGACGTGGCCCTTCGGCATGGACCACAGCAGGCGTCCGCGGCGGTCGAGGCGGCCGATCAGCGCCACGTAGACGCGGTCGAGGTCGACGCTGCCGTCGTCATGCACGGCCTCCGCCAGCCCGGAGACCACCAGTCCGCCGGCCGACGTTTCGATGGACGTGCGCATGCGATCGCGCTGCTCCGCGCCGCGCTGCGGTCCGCGCCCGCCTGCGGGGCGGCGTCCGGGGCGTCCCTTGGACTGGCCCGCTTGACGACGCCGCTGCCCCGACCGTCCGCCGCCCGACTTCGAACCCGGGCGTGACGACGACTTGCCGGAGCCGTCCTTGGCCCGATCCTTGGTCCCGTCCTTGGCCCCGGAGTCGCCGCGGCCGGCGTTGCCGCCGGAGGCACCGGAGCCCCCGGAGCCGCCGGAACCCTGGCCGCGTCCGCGGCCGCCGCGCCGGCGGCGACGGGAACGGCCGCCGGAGCCCGAACCGTCCCTGGAGTTGCCGGAATCCTTGCCGGAATCCTTGGCGCCGCTATTCGCGCCGCCCTTCGCTCCGCCGGAACGCGCGCCCGACTTCTCCGACTGCCCCGAATGGCGGGACTGCCCCGACTTGCCCTGCTGCCCGGACTGACTGGACTTGCCCGACTGCCCGGAACCTCCGGACCGGCCGTCGCCGGAACCCTGCCCGGAGTTCTGCTTGGCCCCCTGGCCGCCGTCCTGGGGGCGGCCGCTGCGGCGACGCGAACGTCGGCGGCGCCGACGCTGCGGCCCCGCCGTCCCCTCGTTCTTGTCGGCATCGCTCATTCCACACAGACTACCGGGCCGCCCCGAGCCTGCGGGTATTGTGTCGCACGTGACCGACGCCCCGACTCCCCAGCACACCCCCGCCCACGGCGACGACGGCAATCACGGCGACCGCGGCGCACACGGCCACGGCGCTGCCGTCGACGCGGATCTGCGGCGGACGGCGATGCTGGCGGTGGCGGATCAGGCCATCGGCCGGGAGGCCGACCTGCTGGCGCCGTTGGCCGCCGCCTTCGCCGAGCGCGGGCATTCGCTGTACCTGGTGGGCGGTTCGGTGCGCGACGCTCTGATGGGGCGGTTGGGCAACGACCTCGACTTCACCACCGGCGCGCGCCCCGACGTCGTGGCCGCGATCCTCGAGTCCTGGGCCGAGACCACGTGGGACACCGGCATCGAGTTCGGCACCGTCTCCGCGGAGAAGAAGGGCCGCCAGGTGGAGATCACCACCTTCCGCGCCGACGTCTACGACCAGGTCAGCCGCAACCCGGAGGTCACCTTCGGCGACACCCTCGAAGGGGACCTGGTCCGCCGCGATTTCCGCTGCAACGCCATCGCCGTGGAACTCCACGCCGACGGCACGCGCTCGTTCCGCGACCCGCTGAACGGCTTCGACGACGTCGTCGCCGGCGTCCTGGACACCCCCGGCCCGCCGGAGGTCAGTTTCGGCGACGACCCCCTGCGGATGCTCCGCGCCTGCCGCTTCACCTCGCAGCTCGGGTTCGCGGTCTCCGATCGGGTCCGCGCCGCCATGACCGAAATGAACGGTGAAATCCGCCGCATCACCGTCGAACGCGTCGGCGCGGAACTGGACAAGATGATCCTGGGCGCCGACCCGTCGTCCGGCATCGACCTGATGGTGGACACCGGCCTGGCCGACCACGTCATCCCCGAGATCCCCGCCATGAAGATGACGCAGGACGAGCACCGGCAGCACAAGGACGTCTACCAGCACTCCCTGCAGGTCATGCGCCAGGCCATCGAACAGGAGGAGCCCGGCGAACCCGACCTGGAACTGCGTTGGGCGGCGCTGCTCCACGACTGCGGCAAGCCCGACACCCGCGCCTTCACCGACTCCGGCAACGTCTCCTTCCACCACCACGAGGTCGTCGGCGCCAAGCTGGTGCGCCGCCGCCTGCGCAAGCTGAAGTACCCGAAGCGCGTCACCGAGAACATCGCGCAGCTGGTCTACCTGCACATGCGCTTCCACGGTTACGGCGACGCCGCCTGGACCGACTCCGCCGTGCGCCGCTACGTCACCGATGCCGGCCCTCTCCTGGAGAAGCTGAACAAGATCGTGCGGGCGGACTGCACCACGCGGAACCGTCGTAAAGCAGCGCGATTGGCCCGCGCCTGCGACGACCTGGAAACCCGCATCGCCGAACTCGCCGCCGCCGAGGATCTGGCCAAGGTGCGCCCCGACCTCGACGGCAACGACATCATGGAAATCCTCGGTCTCGGCCCCGGCCCTGAAGTCGGCCAGGCGTGGAAGCACATGAAGGACGTGCGCCTGGACCAGGGGCCGCTGGAACGCGAAGACGCCATCCTCGAGCTCAAGCGCTGGTGGACCGAACGCGACGCCCGGGCATAATGGGCGGGGTGGAGCAGGAAAACCTTTTCGGAGACCGACTTTTCAATTGCCTCGAGCGCAACGACCCCGCCGCGGGCATGCTGCTCGTCGCCGCGCCGGGCATGGAGTCGCCGGAATTCGCCCGCAGCGTCGTGTTCCTCATCGAGCACGACGAAGGCGGCACCCTCGGCGTCGACTTGACCACCCGGTCGCAGACGCCCGTGCACAACGTCCTCGAACCGTGGGCCGGGCTGATGTCGAAGCCGCCCGTCGTCTACGTCGGCGGGCCCGTCAACCCGACGCAGCCCGTGTGCGTCGGCGTGCTGCGCACCGGCACCGACCTGCCCGAGCGGGTCGACGAGGCCACCGGCGCTCCCCTGCTGGAAAAGCTCGCGCACCGGTTCGCGCTGGTCAACCTGGGCGTCGAGCCGGACGCCGTCACCGAGCACATCGACGGCGCCCGCCTGTTCGCCGGGTACGCCGGGTGGGCGCCGGGGCAGCTGCACGACGAAATCGAGCGCGGCGACTGGTACGTCGCCCCCGCCCTGCCCAGCGACGTCCTCGCACCGGGCGCGGCCGACGTGTGGGGCGACGTCATGCGCCGCCAGCCGTGGCCGCTGCCCCTGTACTCGACCTACCCCGTCGACGTCCGTGACAACTGACGGGACGGCGGGTCCCGGCGCCGGTCCCGCGCCCGCCGACCCCCACCCGATCCGCGGCGGCATCGTCGAGGCGTGGCCGGTGGGCCTGGGCCTGATCCCGCTGGGCCTGGCGTTCGGCGTGCTGGTGACGCAGACGGGTTTCGAGTGGTGGTGGACGCCGCTGTTCTCCATCATCGTCTACGCGGGGTCGATGGAATTCCTGGCGATCGGCCTGGTCATGGCGCATACCGGGCTGCTGGGGTCGGCGGTGACGGCGTTCATGGTCAACTTCCGGCACATCTTCTACGGGCTGACGTTCCCGCGCGACGTCATCGGCGCGAAGCCGGGCGGCAGCCGGATCCTGCGCGGTCTCGGCCGGACGTATTCGACGTACGCGCTGACCGACGAGTCCTACGCCATCGCCTCGGCCCGCCCCGCCGGGGCGCCGCCGCTGACGGGTGCGCGCTTGTTGAGCATCCAAGTGTTCTGCCAGTTCATGTGGGTGATTTCCGGCATCGTCGGTGCGCTTTCGGGCCGTGCGCTGCCGGAGGGCCTGGTCGGTTTCGAGTTCGCCTTGACCGCCCTGTTCACGGTGCTGGCCATCGATGCGTTCCGCGTCAACCGCGATTGGTCGCTGCCGGCGTCGGCGGTGGCGTGCGTCGGCGTCGGGTGGCTGGTCAATCCGGGCCAGATGCTGGTCATCGGCCTGGTGCTGTACTTCGCGGTGTTGCTCGCGCGCGTGTGGTCGCCGCGGCTCGACGCCGCGTTGACGTGGCGGTCCGGCACGGTTCCGCTTGACGACGCCCACCTCCCCGCCACAGACCCCCGCACGGAGGCACCGTGATGCCCGGTTCAGGTTATGTTCTGGCGTCGTTGCTGGTCATGGGCGCGGTGACGGTGGCGTTGCGATGGGCTCCGTTCGCCTTCATCCGCGTGCTGCGGGGTTCGGAGCTGGTGCGCTTCCTCGGCGTGACCATGCCCGTCGGCGTGATGGTGGCGTACACGCTGGTCGACCGGATGGGGCTGGTCGGCGGTGGTGATGCGGCCGCCGGTGGCGCCGCCGGCGATCCCGGCGGGTGGTGGGCCGCTCCCCTGGCGCTGGCGGTGACGGTGATCCTGCATTTGTGGCGGCGCAATGCCGCGATGAGCATTCTGGTCGGCACCGCGCTGTACGTGGTGCTGGTCAACGTGGTCGCCTGACCCGGCACTCGCGAGCCTTCGGCCCCCGCTCTCGGCCCCGCCCCATACTTTCCGATTGGCCGGCGCCCATGCGCGGAAGCGGTCGGGCGCCTACGCGCGCAGGTGGCCCACGCGCTCCCAGGCCGGGTCCTCGGCCGCCACGATCTCGTGGTCGCCCTCGGCCCACGTGTCGGTCAGCGCGGCCAGGCGCTCCGTCGCGTCCGTCTCCGGGTCGACGTAGAAGTGCAGCAGGCGCATGCCGTCGGCCGTCTCGGCGGCGGCGACGATGCCGTCGTCGGCCAGCGTCGCCATGGCCTCCTCGCCGAAGTCCGCCAGCGCCTTCGCCGACGCCTCGCCCGCCTGTCCGTCATCGAGGACGTCCGAGAACAGCAGCTGCACCACCACATGGCGGGTGAACAGGGGGCCGAGCAGCGGCGACAGCGGCGCACGCGTGCCCACCATCACCGGCTTGCCGTCGGCCTGGCCCTGCAGCGTCATCCACCGCGGGCACGCCCCGGCCAGCCGATCGATGAACCCCGGAAGATCCGACAACGGCATCGCGCCCTCCGGCTCCTCCGCCGAAAACGCGAAGGCCCGCAGCCACAGGCCGAAGTCCTCTTCGCCCAACGCCAACTGCAGCAGCATGAAACCGACGTGGGCGACGTCGCGCTCGCCCTCCTCGCCGGCCTCCATGAACCGCGCGAACACCGGGTGGAACAGGCGCACGTCGACGACGCCCTGACCGGCGGCGACGGCGACGCGCCCGTCGGCGGGGTCGATCTCGTGGCCCGCCCACGTCACCGTGGACACCGGCTCGGCGGTGCGCAGGTCGGTGAACGACCACACCGGGCCGTCGTCGGGCGCGGCGTCGAGCCACCGGCGCGCGATGTGGCGGACCTCCGGATCACCGGCGGCGGTCACCGTCAGCAGGTGCCGCGAGAACGGCTCGCCCGCCCCGAAACCCCACACCAGGCGACCGTCGATCGCCCCGATCCGCGGGCCGACCTCGGCCTGGATGTCGAACGGCTCCGCATCGCCGAAACCGCCGCCGCCGAAATCCGCACCGCCCGTGAACGCCCCGTCCAGGCGGTTCGCGCCCTCCGCGGACCACCAATCCCAAAACGCCGCAATCGCACCGTCGCGGGCCGCGGCCGCGGCACCGTCCCCGGCGTCCCCTCCGGCCGCGCCCGCAGCGTTTCCGGTCGTTCCCGGCGTATCGGTCATGGTGGCACTCCCCTTGTCGGCGACCCGTGGCTGTCGCCGACCACGCTACGTCACCCGGCGGCATCTCTCAGGTCGGGCACGCGACCGCCCCTCCCCGGGTTGGGCGGCGAAATGGCCGTCGTCAAGCAGAAAATGAGAAAGGCGCACCGGCCCGAAGCCGATGCGCCCACCCGAGCCCCGCCCCCGTCAACTGACGGCGTCGGCGGTGGCGCGTTCCTCGAACTCCTTGCCCCATTTGGCGGCGTAGACGGCGCACATCATCAACTGGATCTGGTGGAAGATCATCAGCGGCAGGATGATCACGCCCGCCCCGCCGGACCCGAAGATCACCGCCGCCATCGGCAGGCCCGTGGCCAGCGACTTCTTCGAACCGCAGAACTGGATGGCGATCTGATCGCGGCGATCGAAGCCGGCCTTGCGCGCCATGAACCCCGACAGGCGCAGCAGGAACTCCACCAGCACCACCGACAGCACGCACAAGATGACGATGTCCATCACCGGCACGCGCGACCAGATGCCGTCGACCATGCCCTCGGAAAATGCCACGTAGACGACCATTGCGATGGAGATGCGGTCGACGTTCTTCGTCGCCTTCGCCGCCGCGAACTTCAGCGTCCACCGCCGCAGGAGCTGGCCGAGGACGAACGGCAGCAGCAGCTGCAGCGAAATGTCCAGGAAGACCGACCCGTCGACCTTCACGCCGCCGCCGGTGGCCATGAGCAGCATCACCAGCACCGGCGTGATCACGATGCCCAGCAGGTTCGACGCCGACGCGCTGACGATCGACCCGGCGACGTTGCCGTGCGCGATGGACGTGAAGTTCACCGACGACTGCACCGTCGACGGCACCAGCGTCATGTACAGGATGCCCATGTACAGGCCGGGCGCGAGGATCCAGTCCAGCGGCTTCATGGCCAGGCCGAGGATGGGGAACAGCACGAAGGTGAACGCGAGGATCATCAGGTGCAGCCGCCAGTGCTTGAGGCCGTCGAGGGCCTCGCGCGGGCTCAGGCGCGAGCCGTAGAGGAAGAACAGCAGGCCGATGGCGATTTTCGTGGCCAGGCCGAAGCCCTCCGCGAAGGCGCCGCGGGCGGGCAGGAAAATCGCGATGATCACGGCCAGCACGATCATCACGATCAGGGGATCTGGGCGCCACGAGCGCAGACGGTTCCACATGGGGAACAAGGTTATCCCGTGGGTCGGGCGGGCGCGCCGGTTACGGCGTTTCTGCGGTGGGGTCGGTTGGCGGGGCGGTCTGAGTGCCGGATGGTGCCCGTTGGCGACGGCTGGCGGCCGGTTCGCGCGTTAACCCACCCCGAATGAGCAAACCCACCCGGTATAGCGGGTGGGTTAAGCGATTCGGGGTGGGTTTGGCCGTTTTGCTTGGCGACGGCCCGGCGTCCCCGCTATTCGGCGTCGGTGGCGCGGGCGGCGCGGCGCATGGCGTCGCGGTCGACCTTGGCCGAGGCCGCGGAGCTCGCGGAACCGGTGGTGGCGCCGGCACCGGTGCCGAAGGTGGCGTTGCCGTCCTCGCACATGCCGTTGAGGCTGCAGGATCCGCAGCCGCCGGTGACGCCGCAGTCGACGGAGGGGTCGCGGGGCGCGGTGGTGTCGGTGGCAGCGGCGGTGCCGGACGCGGCGCCGGAAGTCGGGGTGCCTGAAGCCGCGGCGCCGGACGAGCAGCACGCGGAGTCGGCACCGGCGGGCGCGCCGGTGGTGTTCGTCTCGCAGGCCTCGGCCTCGGCGGATCCGCAGCCGCAGTCGGAGCCGCAGCCGGAGTCGGATTCGGCGGACTTCTTGGCGTCGTACAGCGCGATGGTGTGGGAACCGATGGCGCCGCCGACGCCCAGCATGGCCAGGCCCAGCAGCACGGCGACGGCGACCCACAGCCACATCCACCCGGACGCTTCCGGCTGGATGGCCACGAACGCCAAGGCGCCCGCGCCTGCGAAGGCCAGGGCGGACACGGCCCACGGCGGGCCGGCGACGCGGTGGGTGATGTCCCAGTTCTCCTTGGACTTGCGCGCTTCGGGGGCGCGGATGCCCACGTAGGCGTTGCCCGGGAGCTTGGCGGACCACGCCATGCCCGCCACGACGGCGACGACGAGCGCCACGACCAGCAAAATCACCGGAATCACGATCATGGACTCCAGTTTAGGGCCATCAGGCGCCACCACGGCAATCGGCGCCGCTCCCCGCCCACTATGCTGTGTACCCATGACCAACAGCGGGAACACCGACATCAGCACCACCGGCGCCCAGGGCGCGGCCGACTCAGCCGACTCGGCCGCCGTTGCCGCCGCCAACGAGGCCGGCCACCGCTACACCCCGGCCGTCGCCGCCGAGGTGGAGGCGACGTGGCAGAAGCGCTGGACCGAGCGGGGCACCTTCCACGCCCCCAACCCGGTCGGCGATCTCGCGTCGGCCGATGGTGCGGCGCTGCCGGACGACAAGCTGTTCGTGCAGGACATGTTCCCCTACCCCTCGGGCGTGGGGCTGCACGTGGGCCACCCGCTGGGTTACATCGCCACGGACGTCTTCGCGCGTTTCCACCGGATGCGCGGCGCGAACGTGCTGCACACGCTGGGGTACGACGCCTTCGGTCTGCCCGCCGAGCAGTTCGCCGTCCAGACGGGCACGCACCCGCGCGTGACCACGGAGGCGAACATCGCCAACATGGAGCGCCAGCTCGGCCGCCTGGGCCTGGGTCACGACAAGCGCCGCGCCTTCGCCACCACGGACACGGATTACTACCGGTGGACGCAGTGGATCTTCCTGCGCATCTACAACTCCTGGTTCGACGAGCGCGACAACAGGGCGCATCCCATCGAAGAGCTCGTCGACGCCTACGCCTCCGGCGAGATCGCCCTGCCCGAGGAGTTCGCCGGCCGCACGTGGGCCGACCTCGACCGCGTGGAGCGCGAGCGCGCGCTGGAGGCCCGTCGCCTGGTGTACCGCTCCAACTCGATGGTCAACTGGTGCCCCGGCCTGGGCACGGTGCTGTCGAATGAGGAGGTCACGGCGGAGGGCCGTTCCGAGCGCGGCAACTTCCCGGTCTTCCGCAAGCGTCTGGGCCAGTGGATGATGCGCATCACCGCCTACTCCGATCGCCTGGTCGACGACCTCGAGCTGCTGGATTGGCCCGAGAAGGTCAAGTCGATGCAGCGAAACTGGATCGGCCGCTCCCGTGGCGCGGAGGTCGTCTTCGAGGCCACCGCCGCCGACGGCTCCACCCGCCCGATCGAAGTCTTCACCACCCGCCCCGACACCCTGTTCGGCGCCTCCTACATGGTCCTGGCCCCCGAGCTGGACCTGGTCGACGAGCTCGTCGCCGACTCCTACCCCGAGGGCGTCGATCCCCGCTGGACGCTCGGCGAGGACTCCCCGGCGGACGCCGTCGCGGCCTACCGCCGCTCCATCGCCGCCAAGTCCGACCTGGAGCGCCAGGAGAACAAGGAGAAGACCGGCGTCTTCACCGGCGCTTACGCCACCAACCCGGTCTCCGGCGAGCAGGTCCCCGTCTTCATCGCGGACTACGTCCTCGCGGGCTACGGCACCGGCGCGATCATGGCCGTCCCCGGCCACGACGACCGCGACCACGAGTTCGCCACCGCCTTCGGCCTGCCCATCCGCGAGGTCGTCGCCCCCGCCGCTCCCGCGAAGGCGGCGGACGGCGAGGACGGCGGCGTCGCAAAGCAGGCGTTCACGGGCGAAGGCGAAGCCGTCAACTCCGCCAACGACCGCGGCCTGGACATCAACGGCCTGGGCCTGGCCGACGCGAAGGCCGCCACCATCGAGTGGCTGGAAAAGGAAGGCGCCGGCCGCGGCACCACCCAGTACAAGCTGCGCGACTGGCTCTTCGCCCGCCAGCGCTACTGGGGCGAGCCGTTCCCGGTCGTCTACGACGAGGACGGCGTGGCGCACCCGCTGCCCGAGTCGATGCTGCCCGTCGAGCTGCCGGAGGTCGAGGACTACAAGCCCGTCACCTTCGACCCCGACGACGCCGACACCGAGCCGCAGGCCCCGCTGGCCAAGGCCACCGACTGGGTCAACGTCGAGCTCGACCTCGGCGACGGCCCGAAGAAGTACCGCCGCGACACCAACGTCATGCCCAACTGGGCCGGCTCGTCCTGGTACCAGCTGCGCTACATCGACCCGAACAACGACGACGCGCTGTGCGACATCGACAACGAGCGTTACTGGACCGGCCCGCGCCCCGAGCTGCACGGCGCAGGTGACCCGGGCGGCGTCGACCTGTACGTCGGCGGCGTCGAGCACGCGGTGCTGCACCTGCTGTACTCGCGGTTCTGGCACAAGGTGCTGTTCGACCTCGGCCACGTCACGTCGAAGGAGCCGTACCGCCGCCTGTTCAACCAGGGCTACATCCAGGCGTACGCGTACACCGACGCCCGCGGCGTGTACCAGCCGGCGGAGGACGTCGTCGAGCGCGACGGCAAGTTCTTCATCCCGGGCGCCGGCGAGGGCGGCTCCGACCTGGAGGTTTTCCAGGAGTACGGCAAGATGGGCAAGTCGCTGAAGAACGCCGTCTCCCCCGACGACATCTGCGACAACTACGGCGCCGACACCCTGCGCGTCTACGAGATGGCCATGGGCCCGCTCGACACCTCCCGCCCGTGGGCGACGAAGGACCTGGTCGGCGCGCAGCGGTTCCTCCAGCGCGCGTGGCGCCTGGTGGTCGACGAGGCGACGGGTGGGCTGTCGGTCACCGATGGTTCGCTTTCCGACGACGACCTCAAGGCCCTCAACCGCACCGTCGACGGAGTGACGGGCGACTACGCCGCGCTGCGCGACAACACGGCGGTGGCGAAGCTGATCGAGTACGTCAACTACCTGACCAAGGCCTACGGTTCCGCCGACGGTGCGCCGCGTGCCGCGGTCGAGCCGCTGGTGCTGATGCTCGGCCCCGTGGCGCCGCACATCGCCGAGGAGCTGTGGTCGCGCCTGGGCAACGACGAGTCCCTGGCGCACGGCCCGTGGCCGGCGGTGGACGAGAAGTGGCTGGTCGACGACACCGTCGAGCTGCCGGTGCAGGTCAACGGCAAGGTGCGCTCGCGCGTGTCCGTCGCCGCCGACGCCTCTCGCGAGGACATCGAGGCCGTGGCGCTGGCCGACGAGAAGGTCGCCGCGTACACCGCCGAGGGCACCGTGGCCAAGGTCATCGTGGTGCCGGGCAAGATGGTCAACGTGGTGGTGAAGAAGTAGCTCGGGAAGCGGCGGGGTGCTCCCCCGCTTCTCTCCCCGGCTCTCCCTCTGTCTCTCTCCCGGGCGGACATTCGTGGGCCCTCCCCCGCTACCTCGTAGCTGCAGGTCAAGCGATTTTCATCCATGATTGATTGCCTACGATTGGTCGGCCCCAATCATTGGTACATGCTCGCGGGTTGGATTTTGGTGCGGGCCACGCCAGCACGGAACCACGCCGGCGCGGGGTCGGCCGGCGACGCCCGTGGCGGTCAGGCGCGGAGGATCTTCTCCATCTTCTTGCCCTTCGCCAACTCGTCGACGAGTTTGTCCATCCACCGGATCTTCTGCATCAGCGGATCTTCGACGTCCTCCACGCGCACGCCGCAGACCACTCCCGTGATCAGGTCGACGTTGGCGTTGAGGGACGGTGCCTCATCGAAGAAGCCGCGCATGTCGACCCCGGAGTCGACGGCGGCGCGGAGACCGGCCTCGTCGTAGCCCGTCAGCCACGTCAGCACCTCGTCGAGCTCGGCGACGGTGCGGCCCTTGCGCTCGACCTTGTTCACGTAGAGCGGGTAGATGCGGGCGAAGGGCATCCCGAAAATGCGGTGCTCGGTCATGGTTTCTCCTCCTTGCCGGGCGGACGGGAACCCACCGGCGGCTTACGGGGTACCGGCCTCGACGCCGAACATGGCGATCGAGAACGTCGACGTCATCCACGCCAGGGTCCACGGCATGAGCACCCAGCACATGGCCAGCCAGGGGCGCCAGTTGCCGAAGTTCTTCCAGCGCAGGTAGGTGATCCAGAAGCACCCCAGCGCGCCGAAGAGGCTGACGGCGCCGGGCACGAGCGGCAGCGCCAGCTCGGCCCAGCGCGAGCAGATGAACACGTGGGTGCCGTCGTCGCAGTTCGGCCCACCCTGGACCGCGCTGATCACGCCGATGATGATCGCCGCCAGGAACGTGCCGCCGACGACCGCGCCGGCGTACTTCAGGGCCGGGCGCCACGAGTAGTTCTGCCGCTGGAGCCGATCCAGCGGATCATCGTCGTCGAAGTGGCCGGCATTCTGGTCGTCGCGCATGCCCACACCATACGCTGACCTCGATCCGGGCCAGTCGGGGCGATCGGGGCAGTAGGGCCAAACGGGCCAGTCGCGTCGATCGGGCCGATCGGGGCGGTCGGGTCGATCGGCGGGGGCACGCGCCACGGCGCGCCGATGGGCTCCGCCCTACGACGGCGTGATCAGCGTGGGCACGGGGCAGTGGCGGACGATCTGGTTCGTCGACGAGCCGATGAACACCCGGCCGAAATGCCCGAGCGTCGACGAACCGACGATGAGCAGGTCGCCCTTCTTCCACTTCAGCGCCCCCAGCGCATCCTCCCAACCGTGGCCGCTGCCGACGTCCGCCTCGACGTGGAGGTCCGGGTAGCGGGTGTGCGCGCGGTCGATGCCGCGGTCGATCAGCGCCAACGCCTGCTCGCGCCATTCGATCATCAGGTCCTCGGAGGAACCGAATCCATCCTCGGTGGGGTACATGGTGGCGCCGCGCGGCGTGAACGCCAGCAGTCGCAGCGGCACGTCCCACTTCATGGCCAGATCGGCCGCCCGCTTCAACGCGGTGTGGGACTGCGGCGTATCGATGTAGGACACGTTGATCCTGGTCACGCCGTTCTTGGACAGGCGCCGCCCCCGCGGCGACAGGCCCAGCGCGATCGGCGAATAGTGCAGAAGCGCATCGGCAGTCGATCCGGCCCGGAACCGGCCGGTGGGCGTGTGGGCCTGGCTGCCGAGCAAAATCACGTCGGCGCCGAAGTCTTCGGCCATCTTCGTCAGGGCGGTCGCCTCGGAGGACGACTCCACGCTGACGAAGGGCTCGTCGTCAAGCATTCCCTTGCGGATCCCCGCGGCCTTCAATGCCGCGCGCGCGGACCGTTCGGAATTGCGGCCCTCGCGCATCACCCACGAATCGTTGTCCGACAGGCGGGCCAGCGACGTCAGCGGCCACCCGCGCGACAGCACGGTGGCCACGCGAATGCGGACCTCGCAGGTGCGGGCCAGCCACGCGGCGCAGTTCATCGCCTCCGCGCCGTTGCGGCCCGGGCGCCAAGCGATGAGGATGCGGAGCGGGCTATGCGGCATGCGGACCTCCTGGGAACCCGGCCGGGCGGGGGCGCGGGGTGGTTCGGCTCGATCGGCGCGCGCACGTGCGTGGCGCGCGGTCAAGCCTAGCGGTCGCCTATTCGGCGGTGGCCGCCCGGTCCTCGCCGTAGGTCTCGAGGATCCGCTTGAGCACCGGCACCAGCGCGGCGCCGATTTCGAGCTCCTCCGGGGCGAGCGCCGCGAACATGGCGGCCATCTGCTCGTCGCGCTCGGTGGAGACTCGGCGCAGCTCCGACAGGCCCTTTTCGGTCAGCTCGACGCGGACGCCGCGGCGGTCCTTGGTGTCGCGCACGCGCTCGACCATGCCGGCGTCCTCGAGGTGGTGGACGGCGTTGGAGGCGGTGGGCATGCGGATCGCCTCCGCCTGCGCCAGCTGGTTGATGCGGCACGGCCCGAGGGCGTCGAGCGTCATCATGATCGACAGCTGCGCGCGGCTGAGCTGCGACTCTTCGGAGCGGCGGCTGTAGAGCAGCTCCGCCCGGGTCAGCAGGGGTCGAATCTCCTTGGCCAGGTCCAGGGGCGTCATCGTCCCGGCCGCGGTGGTGGCGGCCTGATTGGTATCGGTCATGAGCGCAATGGTAGTCACATGTGGGCCGTCATTCCCAGTGCAAAATAGTCATGCACCACTAGTTATTATGAAAAACACAGACTATTTGCAGTAGGATCCACATTATGCCAGTTCAAACGCTTTACGACGTCGTGAAGGGGCCGTGATCCGCGTCATTGCCGGGGGTGAAAACGACAGTAACCGTTACACCCCTGTAACGGGAGTAACGGTTACTTCGGATGCGGATTAAACCGGGCGATCCGGCGGGTCCGGCTGATCTGGCCGATCCGGCCGATCCGGCCGGTTGGGCCGCAGGCGACTACTCGCCGGAGATGAACTTCTCCAGCTCGGCGCGCGCCAGGTCGTCGCCCATCTGCTTCGGCGGGGACTTCATCAGGTACGCCGACGCCGGCAGGATCGGGCCGCCGATACCGCGGTCCTTGGCGATCTTCGCGGCGCGCAGGGCGTCGATGATGATGCCGGCCGAGTTCGGGGAGTCCCAGACCTCGAGCTTGTACTCCAGGTTCAGCGGCACCTCGCCGAAGGCCTTGCCCTCGAGGCGCACGTACGCCCACTTGCGGTCGTCGAGCCAGTCGATCCAGTCCGACGGGCCGATGTGGACGTTGCGGTCGTCGATCAGGCCGGCCAGCGGGCCGGTCAGGTTCGAGGTGACGGCCTGGGTCTTGGAGATCTTCTTGGACTCCAGGCGCTCGC
>DGYMI06202__coassemble_1167_pt1 | contig 21063 bp, 18 predicted proteins | sample DGYMI06202__metabat2_high_PE_017 | metagenome-assembled genome bin DGYMI06202
GTTGGCGGGCGCAACCGAAAGCCGGCATCACCTGGACCAGGCGGACGAGGACCTGGCCCTCGCCGCCCGCCACGGTTTCCGGTTGGTCACCGCGGAAGACGAGGAATGGCCCGTCGAGGCGATCCAGCACTTCCTCGGGTCGACGGCGGTCGGCAACGATGCGGCGCCGCCGTATGCGCTGTGGGTGCGGGGCGGGCGACTCGACTCACTGTTCGGTGATGCGGTCGCGATGGTCGGCACCCGCGCGGCGACGTCCTATGGCGCGCGGATGACGGAGCGGCTGGCCTCTGGAGTCGCCCGGGCCGGGGCGACGATCGTCAGCGGCGGCGCGCTGGGCATCGACGCCGTGGCGCACCGCACGGCTCTCGAGGTCGGCGGGCGCACCGTCGCGGTGGCCGCCTGCGGGCCGGGCGTGGATTACCCGGCGGCGCACGCGGACCTGTTCCGCAGGATCGGGGAGGGCGGGGCGATCGTCACCGAGTACCCGCCGGGGATCCGGCCCGCCAGGCACCGGTTCCTCACCCGCAACCGGCTGGTGGCGGGTCTGACCAGGGCGACGGTGCTGGTGGAAGCGGGATGGCGCTCCGGCGCCCGGAACACCGCCGCGTGGGCGCGCCAGATGAACCGGCCGGTGGCTGCGGTGCCGGGGCCGGCGACGTCGGCGTCGTCGACCGGGTGCCACGACGCGATCCGGGAGGGCGGGGCGGTGCTGGTCACCGGTCCCGATCATGTTCTGGCGCTGTACCGGGGACTGGGCAGCGTCGACGAGGATGCGCAAATGGAGCTGGATTGGGCGGCCGACCCCGTCCAGGCCCTGAGCCGCAACGAACTGCGAGTCTACGATTCCACGCCGCGGCCGGGCGAACCGGGGCACGAAGGAGGCGCCGACACCGCCACCATCGCCGCCGAGGCCGCGCTGACGTTGCCGCTGACGATGCACCTGCTGATGGCACTCGAGGGCAAGGGGATGGTGGTCCGCGACGGCAGCATGTGGCGCAGGCGAAACCGGTGACCAAAACCGGTGGCCAAAATCGGTGACCGGAATAAACTCCGGAAAATCGGCGTTGAAACCTTGCGCTTTCGATCTGCCTACGTAAAATAGGGCAGGCAAGCCTAAGGGAACGTCCGGTACGGGCTGGTGCCGGACGATCGTCCCACGAACGTGGGCCGGAAAATGGCGTCGTGTCTTCAGGGGTCGCGACGTTCACCCGGTTCGCCGGGGTAGGGTTTTGCAACATGGGTGAGGCACCGACGACGGCTTCCGGAGGGCCCGCGCACCGCGCGGACCACCGGGGGCCGTCGTCGCCGCTTTCCGGGGAACTCTCCCCGAATCTTGACGCCGCCCTCGGCGACTTCCTCGACCACCTCGAACACGTCAGGGGGCTGGCCCCGCGCACGATCCGCGCCTACCGCGCTGACCTGGTGCCGCTGCTGACGGGGCTCGACGTCATCACCGACCTCGACGTCCGTACGATTCGCGCGCACCTGGGCGCCCGCCACCGCGAAGGGGCGGCGCGCACCTCGCTGGCCAGGGCGGTGACGGCGATCCGCCGTTTCGGATCCTGGGCGGTGTCCGCCGGCTTGCTCGACGCCGACCCCGCCGCTCGCGTCACCGGCCCCGGCCCGCACCGCCACCTGCCGGAAATCCTCACCGTCGATCAGGCGGCCGCCATGCTCGAAGGGGAGAAGGGGGGCGGCGCCGGAGGTGATGCCGGCGGTGCTGATCCCGACGCCGCGAATGCCGACGCCGCGAATGCCGACGAGTCGAACGAGGGCTCGAAAGCCGGGGCCGCCCCCAAGCAGTTGGCCATCGCGGCCCGTGACCGGGCGATGATCGAGATCCTCTATGCCGCCGGCATCCGCGTCGGCGAGCTGTGCGCGCTGAATCTTCTCGACGTCGACTTGGCGCGCGCCACGCTCACCGTGACCGGCAAAGGCGACAAGCAGCGCACCGTGCCCTTCGGCGAGCCCGCGGCGCGGGCGATCGAGGAGTGGTTGGGCCTGCGAAGCGAGCTGCTGGCGGGCGGGGACACGTCGGCCCTTTTCCTCGGCGCCCGGGGCGGTCGCCTCGATCCGCGCCAGGCCCGGCGGGTCGTCCATGCGGTGACGTCGGCGGCGGGGGTCGACCTGTCGCCGCACGGGCTGCGCCACACCGCCGCGACGCACATGGTCGAGGGCGGGGCGGACCTGCGCGTCGTGCAGGAGATGCTCGGCCACAGTTCGTTGGGCACCACGCAGATCTACACGCACGTGTCCACGGACCGTCTCCGTGAGGCGCATCGCAGGGCGCACCCGCGCGCCTGACCCGCGTCACTCCGGCGGCTTGAGCACGATCGGCCGCCTGCCCAGCAGGTCCAGGGGATTGAGGTAGTCCCGGCCGCGCAGCGCGCCCCAGTGCAGGCCAGGGTCCGGGCCAGAGTCGAGCGTGCCGATCACGTCGCCCCGCGACACCACCTGCCCGCGCGCCACCGTCCAGCGCACCGGCTGGTAGGTGGTGCGGATGCCGTCTGCGTGCATGACCGACACCGTCGGCGTCCCCGCGACCATCCCGGCGAAATGCACGGTCCCGTCCCCGGACGCGCGCACCGGCGCCCTCTCGGGTGCCGCGAGATCCACGCCCCGGTGTCCGGGCAGCCACCGTTGCGGAGGCGGTTCATAAGGCTTGACGACGCCGCCCGGAACCGGTTTGACGTGCGGGATCGACGATATCCCCGCGCCGCCGACCGCCTCCGCGGCCCCGGCATCCGGGGGCCACACCGCGGTGGACAGGGCCAGCAGGAGCGACGCCAGGGCTGCGGCGACCACGAGAAACTCGCGTTGTGGGGCGAACATGCCGCCAGTCGACCGGGGCACCGGGCCGTCGTCAAGCGCGAACCCGCCGGGGGACGCGCAAAAGTGGAAGGATCGTGGCCTGTGGAACAACGGGACACGCGCGGGCCGCGGCATTGGCGCGACCAGCGCCGTTGCGCTAGGCTGTCCCCCGCAGTGTGCCCGGAAGACCCGGGCGCGCTGACTTCGCGCGCCGCACATCGCAGCCGACGTCGCCAGGTGCCCGGTGAAAACCGGGAGGTGGCGGAGGTTCCCGCGGCGCCAGGGTGCGGGGAAAACCCGCACGCGACTTCAACCGAACATCAATCAGAAAGCGAGGAAGGGAAGCAGCCGCGGTCCTAGTCAGACCGGACGAGAGGCCTTCCCTGAATTCACATGGCTGTCGTTTCCATGCGCGAACTCCTCGACGCCGGCGTCCACTTCGGACACCAGACGCGTCGCTGGAACCCCAAGATGAAGCGTTTCATCTTCACCGACCGCAACGGCATCTACATCATCGACCTGCAGCAGACGCTGACCTACATCGATGAGGCGTACGAGTTCGTCAAGGAGACCGTCGCCCACGGCGGCAACATCCTCTTCGTCGGCACCAAGAAGCAGGCCCAGGAGGCCGTGCAGAACGAGGCCGAGCGCGTCGGCATGCCCTTCGTCAACCACCGTTGGCTCGGCGGCATGCTCACCAACTTCCAGACCGTCGCCAAGCGCCTGTCCCGCCTGAAGGAGCTTCAGGCCATGGACGCCGCGGAGAACGGCTACGAGGGTCGCACCAAGAAGGAAATCCTCATGCTGACCCGTGAGCGCACCAAGCTGGAGCGCACCCTCGGTGGCATCCGCGACATGTCCAAGGTCCCCTCGGCCCTGTGGATCGTCGACACCAACAAGGAGCACATCGCCGTTTCCGAGGCGAAGAAGCTCAACATCCCGGTCGTCGCCATCCTGGACACCAACTGCGATCCGGACGACGTCGACTTCCCGATCCCGGGCAACGACGATGCCATCCGCGCCGCCACCGTCCTGACCCGCATCATCTCCTCCGCCGTGGAGGAGGGCCGCCGCGTCCGCGCCGAGCGCGAGACCGCCGCCGCGCGCGAGAACGCCGGCGATGCCCCGGCCGAGCAGGCCGAGGCGCCCGCCGCCGAGGCCACCGAGGCTCCGGCCGAGCAGGCTGCGGCCACCGAGGCCCAGGCCGAGCAGGCCGAGACCCCGGCCGCCGAGTAATTTCGCGGGGACGGGAAACCGTCGATATGGGAGACTGTCCGCACGGGCAGTCTCCCGGGCCGCTTCCCGACGGCCCATCCGACACACGACACCAAGGAGGATCGCCGCACATGGCGAATTTCACCGCCGCCGACGTCAAGAAGCTCCGCGAGCTCACCGGCTCCGGCATGAAGGCCTGCAAGGACGCCCTGGTCGAGACCGAGGGTGACTTCGACAAGGCCGTCGAGATCCTGCGCGTCAAGGGCGCCAAGGACGTGGGCAAGCGCGCCGAGCGCACCGCCGCCGAGGGCCTCATCGCCGTCTCCGGCAACACCATGGTCGAGGTCAACTCCGAGACCGACTTCGTGGCCAAGAACTCCGAGTTCATCGAGTTCGCCAACAAGGTCGCCGAGGCCGCCGCCAAGGTCAAGGCGAACTCCCAGGAGGAGCTCGCCGCCGCCGATCTGGACGGCCAGACCGCCGACGAGGCCACGCAGGCGCTTTCCGCCAAGATCGGCGAGAAGCTCGAGCTGCGCCGCGCCGTGACCGTCGAGGGCGACAACGTCGCGGTGTACCTGCACCGCCGCGCCGCCGACCTGCCCGCCGGCGTCGGCGTGCTGGTGGCCTACACCGGTTCCGGCGAGGAGGCCGAGCAGGCCGCCCACGTCGCCGCCATGCAGGTCGCGGCCCTCAAGGCCCAGTACCTGTCCCGCGAGGACGTCCCGGCCGATCGAGTCGAGTCCGAGCGCGCCGTGCTGGAGAACATCACCCGCGAGGAGGGCAAGCCCGAGGCCGCCCTGCCGAAGATCGTCGAGGGTCGCCTCAACGGCTTCTTCAAGGACATCGTCCTCCTGGAGCAGGCGTCCGTCGCCGACTCCAAGAAGACCGTCAAGCAGCTCATGGACGAGGCCGGCGTCACGCTGACCGGCTTCGCCCGCTTCGAGGTCGGCCAGCACTAGGCCGATCCCGCGAGCATCGCGAACACAGGGGCGGGCCCCGGACCTTCATTGGTTCGGGGCCCGTCCCTTTGCGCGTGTACCATCTCCGATAGCCGAATATCCCCGCGACGAAAGCAGGAACATGACCGCCTCCACCCCCGACAAGGACGACCGCACCGGCTTCCGGCGCGTGATGCTCAAGCTGGGCGGTGAGATGTTCGGAGGTGGATCCGTGGGCGTCGACCCCAACGTCGTCGAGAACGTCGCGCGCCAGATCGCCGAGGTCGCCCGCGCGGGCACCGAGGTGTGCGTGGTCATCGGCGGCGGCAACTTCTTCCGCGGCGCCCAGCTGCAGCAGCGCGGCATGGACCGCGCCCGCTCGGACTACATGGGCATGCTCGGCACCGTGATGAACTGCCTGGCGCTGCAGGACTTCCTGGAGCAGCAGGGCATCGACTCGCGCGTGCAGACCGCCATCCAGATGACGCAGGTCGCCGAGCCGTACCTGCCGCTGCGCGCCAAGCGCCACCTGGAGAAGGGCCGCGTGGTCATCTTCGGCGCCGGCATGGGCATGCCGTACTTCTCCACCGACACCACCGCCGCCCAGCGAGCGCTGGAGATCGGCTGCGAGGTGCTGCTGATGGCCAAGGGCGTCGACGGCGTGTACTCCGATGATCCGCGCACGAATCCGGACGCCGAGCTGTTCGATCACATCAGCCACCGCGAAGTCATCGAGCGCAACCTCAAGGTCGCCGACGCCACCGCTTTCTCGCTGTGCATGGACAACGACATGCCGATCCTGGTGTTCAATCTGCTCACGGACGGCAACATCGCCCGCGCCGTGGCGGGCGAGCACATCGGCACCCTCGTGCGCAGCTGATAGATTAAAGACCCGTAACACCCGCGAGGGACGAGTTCGACCTGTCCCAGATAGAAGAGGCGACGATGATCGACGAGACGCTGCTCGACGCAGAAGAGAAGTTCGCAAACTCCGTGGAGCACTGCCGCGAGGAGCTGACGCACATCCGCACCGGACGCGCTAATCCCGCGATGTTCAACGGTGTCGTGGCGGAGTACTACGGTTCGCCGACCCCGATCACCCAGATGGCCACCATTTCGGTGCCGGAGCCGCGGATGCTCATCATCAAGCCGTACGAGCCGTCCGTCATGCAGGACATCGAAAACGCCATCCGCAACTCGGATCTGGGCGTGAACCCGACCAACGACGGCCACGTCCTGCGCGTCACCGTGCCGCAGCTGACGGAGGAGCGTCGCCGCGAGATGGTCAAGATGGCCAAGGGCAAGGGCGAGGACGCCAAGATCGCCATCCGCAACGTGCGCCGCAAGGGCATGGAGTCGCTGAAGAAGATCCAGAAGGACGGCGACGCCGGCGAGGACGAGGTGCAGACGGCGGAGAAGGAGCTCGACGGCGTCACCAAGAAGTACGTCGAGCAGATCGACTCGCTCGTCGAGCGCAAGGAAGCCGAGCTGATGGAGGTCTAGGACCTCCCCGCCCGTACCCAATCGCCCGATGAACCGGAGTTGACGTGCCCTCGCCGAATCCTGAGCGCCTCATCGAGGAACTCCGCCTCCCCAAACCCCGTAACTCCGCGGGGCGCAACGTGCCCGTGGCCATCGCCATGGGCGCGTTTTTGGGCGCTCTGGTCATCGGTTCGTTGTTCCTGGGGGCGTGGGCCTGGTACCTGCTCGTGGCCGGCGCCGCCGCGCTGGGCACGTGGGAGGTGGCGCAGCGCCTGCGGGAGTCGGATTGGATGCTCCCGCGCCCGGTGCTGCTGATCGGCGGCCAGTCGATGATCTGGCTGTCCTGGCCGATGGGCGTCGCCGGCATCGCCGTCGGACTGTTGGGAACCCTGATGTTCCTGATGGTCAGCCGGTTGTTCCTCTACGGCGCCAACGAAGCCCCTCGAAATTGGCTTCGCGACGTCGGCGTCGGCACGTTCGTGATCATGTGGATTCCGCTGTGCCTTGCCTTCGGGGCCAGCCTGGCGCGGATGCCCACCCCGGGCGACGTGAACCCCGTGTGGGTGATCGTCACCTTCATGCTTTGCGTGGTGGCCAACGACGTCGGCGGTTACGTGGCCGGCGTGTTCTTCGGCAAGCACCCCATGGCCCCGGCGGTGAGCCCCAAGAAGTCGTGGGAGGGCTTCGCGGGTTCCGTGATCTTCGGATCGGTCATCGGCGTCGCGGCGGCCATGCTGTTGCTCGACGCCCCCTGGTGGTTCGGACTGCTCCTGGGCATCTTGCTCGTCGTCGCCGCGACGCTGGGGGACCTGGTCGAATCCCAGTTCAAGCGCGACCTGGGCATCAAGGACATGTCCTCGATGATCCCCGGCCACGGCGGTCTGATGGACCGGCTCGACGGGATGCTGCCGGCCGCGGCCATGACCTGGATGCTGCTGACTCTCTTCGGTCTCTGACCGGACGGGGCCGACGGCGGCGTCGCAAAGCAAGGACGGCGGGCACCCCACGAGGGGAGCCCGCCTTCCGGCGCACGGGGGAGGGGACGATCAGCGGCGACGCAGCTGGCGCTTCATCTCGAACATCTTCCAGATGCCCGCGCAGGCCATGATCAGGCCGCCGATGATCGACGCGAGCAGCAGGCCGACGCCCAGCGGGAAGTTCCACGTCCAGCCGAAGAGGTGGAGCTCGACCGTCTGCTGGTTCTGCATGATGAAGATCAGCAGCAGGATCAGCAGCAGGGCGCCGACGATCAACGCCACCCACGTGCTCGACGCGGCGCCGCCCTTCTTGGCGGGGCGGGAAGGCTCGGGGGTCTCGGTGGCCTCGGTGGTGTCGACGGGATCGGCGGGCAGCGGTTCCACCGCGGTGTCGTCCATGCGGGCGGGCACGTCGGCGCGCGGGGCCGCGTAAGCGTCGGCGCCCCCGTCCAGCGGCGCATTGTCTCGGCCGGTGACGGGCCGTCCGGCGGCGTCGGGGTAATCGCGTTCAGTCATGTACACCATTCAACCTTGCCGCGCGGTTCGCCGCCATACCGGGCGACATGCGATGATGGGGCCATCATGACCAAGGAACTTCCCCTCGTCTTCAACGCGCCCCGACGCGGCATGCCCGACACCCACCTCGCCGACCTCGACGGACCGGCCCTCAAGGAGGCGGTGAAGGAGCTCGGCCTGCCGGCGTTCCGCGCCAACCAGATCGCCCGCCACTACTACGGTCGCCTCGAGGCCGACCCGGAGACCATGACCGACCTGCCCGCCGCCGCGCGCGGCCAGGTCAAGGAAGCGCTGTTCCCGCCGCTGCTGGATCCGGTGCGCCACATCTCCTGCGACGACGGCGAAACCCGCAAAACCCTGTGGAAGGCCGGCGACGGCACTCTCCTGGAGTCGGTGCTGATGAAGTACCCGGACCGCGCGACCCTGTGCATTTCCTCGCAGGCCGGTTGCGGCATGGCCTGCCCGTTCTGCGCCACCGGCCAGGGCGGCCTGCAGCGCAACCTGTCGACCGCGGAGATCATCGACCAGGTGCGCGAGGCCGCCGCCGCCATGCGCGACGAGGGCGGCCGGTTGTCCAACATCGTCTTCATGGGCATGGGCGAACCGCTGGCCAACTACAAGCGCGTCGTCGCCGCCGTGCGCCGCATCACCGAGCCGGTGCCGGACGGCTTCGGCATTTCGCAGCGCAACGTCACCGTGTCGACCGTGGGCCTGGCGCCGGCGATCCGCAAGCTCGCCGACGAGGACATGTCGGTGCGCCTGGCCGTGAGCCTGCACACGCCGGACGACGAGCTGCGCGACACCCTGGTGCCCATCAACAACCGCTTCTCGGTGGCGGAGGTGCTCGACGCCGCCCGCTACTACGCGGACAAGTCGGGCCGCCGCGTCTCCATCGAGTACGCGCTGATCCGCGACATCAACGATCAGGGCTGGCGCGCCGACATGCTGGGCAAGAAGCTGCACAAGGCGCTCGGCTCGCGCGTCCACGTCAACCTCATCCCGCTCAACCCCACCCCGGGGTCGAAGTGGGACGCGTCGCCGAAGGCGCAGCAGGACGAGTTCGTCCGCCGCGTCCGCGCGCAGGGAGTGCCCTGCACCGTGCGCGACACCCGCGGCAACGAAATCGCCGCCGCCTGCGGCCAGCTCGCCGCCGAAGGGGCCTGAGGGGACCTAAGGGGAAGGGGCCGGGGAAGCGGGCCCAGCGGAGCACGAAAAAACGCCCGCACCACGTGGAAACGCGGTGCGGGCGCCGGTGTCCCGGGGGACCCCCAGAGAGGATTAAGCCTGGAGGGTCTTGCCCTTGTCCTCGTCGACGTTCGGGATGCCGCCGGTGATCGAGGTCTGGCCCTTGCCGTAGGTGTCCGGGGTGTGGTTCCAGGCACGCAGCTGGGACTCGGACAGCTCGGCGTAGGCGCCGCGGCCGTGGACCTGGTCATCGGCCCACACCGGCTCGACGTGGCCGAGCGGCTTGTTGCGGGCGGTCACGGTGCGGACCTGCTTGCCCTTCGGGGAGAACGCGCGCCACAGCAGGGCGATGGCGAAGATCGCGGCGATGGCGATCAGCCAGATGTTCTCGACCTTGCCCGGGTGGTTGCCCCAGAGCATCGCGATCAGGAAGATCACGGAAATCCAGCCGGCCTTCTGCAGCGCGCCCTCGCTCAGGCCGCTCCAGCCCCACTTGGCGGCGGGGACGTCGAGAGTGCTGACGCCGTTGTAGATCTCTTCCTTCTTGTGTCCGTGGGCCACGGTAATCCTCCTGTTTGCGCCGTACCTTCGCCGCCGCGGTGCCATGTTGAGCTCGTGGTCGGTGCCGACGTCGACAGCCCGTCGTTCCGCCCGGTCGCGCCGCGGCGGTCCCGTTAACGTGCATTTTGGCACACTCTCAGCGAATGTTGAGTATCGGGTGTAACAATACCCCAGTGAAGACCAGGATTCTCGTTCTCGGAAGCACCGGCTCCATCGGCACTCAGGCGCTGGAGGTGATCGCCGACAATCCGGAACGGTTTACCGTGGTCGGGCTGGCCGCCGGCGGGGGGAACCCGGAACTGCTGGCCGCCCAGGCACGGACTCACGGCGTGTCGTTCGACCGCGTCGCCTGCGCCGACCCGTCCGCCGCGGCGTCCATCGACGCCGCCGTGTCGTCCGGCCCCGACGCCGCGGAGCGACTGGTCCGTGAGGTCGAGTCCGACGTCGTGCTCAACGCCCTGGTCGGTTCGATGGGGCTCGGCGCCACCCTCGCCGCGCTCGAATCCGGAGCGCGCCTGGCGCTGGCCAACAAGGAATCGCTCGTCGCCGGCGGGTCGCTGGTGCTGCGCACGGCGAAGCCCGGCCAGCTGGTGCCCGTCGACTCGGAGCATTCGGCCATGGCGCAGTGCCTGCGCTCGGGCACCATGGACGAAGTCGATCGCCTGGTGCTGACCGCGTCCGGCGGGCCTTTCCGCGGCTGGGACCGCGACCGCCTGATGACCGCCACCCCGGAGCAGGCCGGCGCGCACCCGACCTGGTCGATGGGGCCGATGAACACCCTGAATTCGGCGTCGATGGTCAACAAGGGCCTGGAGCTCATCGAGGCGGCGTTGCTTTTCGACGTCCCGGCGGAACGCATCGACGTGACCGTTCATCCGCAGTCGATCATCCATTCCATGGTGACGTTCACCGATGGCGCGACCATCGCGCAGGCGTCTCCGCCGTCGATGAAGCTGCCCATCGCCCTGGCGCTGGGGTGGCCGGACCGGGTCCCGGAGGCGCAGCCCGCGCTGGACTTCCGCGACGCGATGGACTGGCGCTTCGAGCCCCTCGACGACGACGTCTTCCCTGCGGTTCGCCTGGCGCGCGAGTCGGTCACGGCGGGCGGCTGCACCCCGGCGGTGTACAACGCCGCCAACGAAGAGGCCGCGGAAGCCTTCCTGGCCGGCCGCATCGCCTTCCCGCACATCGTCGACGTCGTGGGGGAGACGCTGGCCGCCATCGACGCCACCGCCGAGCCGCGCGACATCGCCGACGTGCTGGAAGTCGAGGGACGGGCCAGGGCGCTGTCCACCGAGCTGGCGGATAAGCTGGCGCGGTGACTTTCCTCTTCGGCGTCTTCCTCTTCGCCCTCGGCATCGCGGTGACCATCGCGCTGCACGAGTGGGGCCACATGCAGGCCGCGCGGATGTTCGGCATGCGGGTGCGCCGCTACTTCATCGGCTTCGGCCCCACGGTGTGGTCGACGAGCCGCAAGCACGCGGGCGGTGGTGGCCACGTCACCGAGTACGGCCTCAAGGCTGTTCCGCTGGGCGGTTTCTGCGACATCGCGGGCATGACCGCCCAGGATCCCGTGGCCCCCGAGGAAGAACACCACGCCATGTGGCGCCGCCCCTGGTGGCAGCGCATCGCGGTGCTCTCCGGCGGCGTGGCCATGAACCTGGTCGTCGGCGTGGTGCTCATCTACGTCGTCGCCGTGGCGTGGGGCCTGCCGAACATGAACGCCGACTTCTCGCCGCGCGTCCAGGCCACCCAGTGCGTGCCGGCCACGCAGAACCCCGACGGCACGCTGTCGGAGTGCACGGGCACGGGGCCCGCGGGCGATGCCGGCCTGCGCGCCGGCGACGTGATCACGTCGGTCAACGGGACGGCAGTCGAAACGTACCCGGAGGTCATCGAGGAGGTCGGCTCGTCGGAAAGCGGGCCCATCGAATTCACCGTGGACCGGGCCGGAACCACCGCGACCATCGTCGTGGAGCCGGAGGTCGTCGAACGCCGGACCAACTCCGGCGCCACCGCGCAGACGCCCGCCGTCGGCGTGCTGTTCGAGCGGCCGCAGAACACCCTCAACGAGTACACGCCGCTGACCGCGGTGCCGGGCGCGCTGGCGTTCACCGGCGACATGTTCGGGGCCGTGTGGGACGGGCTGCTGTCCATCCCCTCGAAGGTGCCCGGCGTCGTCGCGTCGATCTTCGGCGCCGAACGCGACCAGGAAAGCCCCATGAGCGTGGTCGGCGCGTCGCGCGTCGGCGGCGAAATGGTCGAAAACGACATGTGGAGCGGGTTCCTGATGATGCTCGCGAACCTCAACTTCTTCCTGGCGCTGTTCAACCTCGTGCCGCTGCCGCCGCTGGACGGCGGGCACATCGCGGTGGTCGTCTACGAGAAGCTCCGCGACTTCTTCCGCCGCCTGGCCGGCAAGCCCGCGATCGGGCCCGCCGACTACACCCGCCTGATGCCGGTCACCATGGCCTTCACCGCCGTGCTGCTGACCTTCGGCGTGATCGTCATCGCAGCCGACGTGGTCAACCCGATCCGGCTTTTCGGCTAACGTCCTTTCATAGACCCCCACCCAAGGATTGAGGAAGAACACCCTTGAACGTCTCGCTCGGAATCCCCGAAACCCCCGCCGTGCTCGCGCCGCGTCGCAAGACCCGCCAGCTGATGGTCGGCGGCGTCGGCGTCGGTTCGGACCACCCGATCTCCGTGCAGTCGATGACCAACACCAAGACGCACGACATCAATGCGACGCTGCAGCAGATCGCGCAGCTCACGGCGTCGGGCTGCGACATCGTGCGCGTGGCGTGCCCGAAGACCATCGACGCCGAGGCGCTGCCGATCATCGCGAAGAAGTCGCCGATCCCGGTCATCGCGGACATCCACTTCCAGCCGAAGTACATTTTCGCGGCCATCGACGCCGGGTGCGCCGCGGTGCGCGTCAACCCGGGCAACATCAAGGAGTTCGACGGCCGCGTCAAGGAGGTCGCCAAGGCGGCCGGCGACGCGGGCATCCCCATCCGCATCGGCGTCAACGCCGGTTCGCTGGACAAGCGGATCATGGACAAGTACGGCAAGGCCACGCCGGAGGCGCTGGTCGAGTCGGCGCTGTGGGAGGCCGGCCTGTTCGAGGAGCACGGCTTCGGCGACATCAAGATCTCGGTCAAGCACAACGACCCGGTGGTCATGGTCGAGGCCTACCGCCAGTTGGCCGCGCAGTGCGATTACCCGCTGCACCTCGGCGTGACCGAGGCGGGCCCGGCGTTCCAGGGCACCATCAAGTCGTCGGTGGCGTTCGGCGCGCTGTTGGCGGAGGGCATCGGCGACACCATCCGCGTGTCGCTGTCGGCGCCGCCGGAGGAGGAGATCAAGGTCGGCGACCAGATCCTCCAGTCGCTGAACCTGCGCCCGCGCAAGCTGGACATCGTGTCCTGCCCGTCGTGCGGCCGCGCGCAGGTCGACGTCTACGAGTTGGCGGAGAAGGTGACCGCGGGCCTGGAGGGCATGGAGGTGCCGCTGCGAGTGGCGGTCATGGGCTGCGTCGTCAATGGTCCGGGCGAGGCGCGCGACGCCGACCTGGGCGTGGCGTCGGGCAACGGCAAGGGCCAGATCTTCGTCAAGGGCGAGGTCATCAAGACCGTGCCGGAGGATCAGATCGTGGAGACCCTCATCGAGGAAGCCATGCGCATCGCCGCCGAGATGGGCGAGGACGAGGCCACGGTCACCGGCGAGCCGCAGGTCAAGGTCACCGGCGCGTAGGTCCGCGCGTTTGCGGGCAAGGTCCCGGGCTTGACGACGGCCCGCGTGGCGGCCGGTTCGGCGTGCCATCCGGGAGGGATCCGTCCCCGGTGATAGCGTCCCGGGCATGAACGCCCCCTTCCCGCGCAAGCGTGCCGCCGCGCTGTTCACGGCCGTCGCCATGGCCGCCACCACGGTGGCGTGCACACCGCGCCCGGACACCGGGGAGGACGTGCTGGAGGAGTTTTTCGGCGCGCTCGGCAGCGGCGACGTGGCGGCCGCGGCGGAGATGACCGATCACGCGGACACGGCCCGCCGGGACTTGGGCGCCGCATGGGGCGGGTTGTCGGCCGAGTCGCTGGGGGCCGAGATCGGCGAGGTGCGCGGCGATGGGGGGCGCACGACCGCCGAGGTCACGCTGGATTGGGATCTGGCGGGCGATCGGGAGTGGGTCTACGACACCACGTTCCACCTGACCAAGTCGGACAGCCGGTGGGCGGTGCGATGGACGCCGTCGGCTCTGCATCCGCGCCTGGGCAACAACCAGCATCCGGAGCTGCGGCGCATCCCGGCGCCGCGGGCGTCGGTGGTCGGCTCGGACGGCGCGACGCTGTTGGAGCCGGGCACCGTGCATCGGGTGGTGCTGGACCGTTCGGCGGTGCCGGACGTGCAGGGCGCGGTCAACCGCATCGCCACGGTGGTCAACAACGGCATGCCGAAGGATGGCGAGGGCCGGCAGGCCGCGACGGTCGACGCGCGTGCGGTGGGGCCGCAGGCGGCCGGCGGGTCGGGGCCGTTTTCCGTGGTCGTGTTGCCGGCGGATGCGCCGGCGGAGGTGCGCGACGAGTTGGCCTCCCTGCCCGGGGTCAGCGTCAACGACGAAGCCGCGATGGTGCGACCCGACCCGGGTTTCGCGCCGGATCTGATGAGCCGCGTGGAGCGCATCGTCTCCGACGACGTCTCGGGCGGCGACGGCTGGAACATCGTGGCCGCCAATCCCGACGGCGGCGTGCTGGCCCCGTTGCACACCGTCGACCCGGAGGTGCGGCCGGCCATCCGGGCGTCGGTGAGCAAGTCCGTGCAGGATGCGGCCCAACGGGCGGTGGATCTGCGCCCCGAGGCGGAGGTCATGCTCGTGGCGCTGCGGCCGTCGTCGGGCGAGGTGCTGGCGGTGGCGCAGACGCGCAAGGCCGACGAGAAGGGCGATCTGGCCATGATGGGCCAGTACCCGCCGGGCTCGACGTTCAAGATCGTCACCGCGGCCGCGGGGATGGACAACCTGGGCCTGGACCCGTCGTCGACGGTGCCGTGCCCGGGCACCATGACGCTGGGGCCGCGCGTGGTCACCAACTACAACGGCAGTGGCGTGGGAGACACGTCGCTGACCGACGCATTCGCCCGGTCGTGCAACACCACGTTCGCGGACATCTCGCACAAGATGGACCCGGGGCAGCTGCAGGCCGAGGCCGAGCGCTTCGGCTTGGGCGTCGACTACCGCATCGCCGGCCTGGACACCATCACCGGTTCGGTCTCCGACGGCACCGACGAGGCCGAGCGCATCGACGCCGGTTACGGCCAGGGTTTCGACCTGGCCAGCCCGTTCGGCATGGCCATGGTGTCGGCGACCGTCGCCGCCGGCCGCGCCCCGACGCCGTCGCTGGTCCCGCAGGCGGGCACGTGGGCGTCGGCGTCCCCGGAGCCCCTGGCCCCGGAGACGGCCGAGCATCTGCGATCGGTGATGCGTGCGGTGGTCACCTCCGGCACGGCGACGGCGATCGCCGGGCGCGGCGAGGTCTACGGCAAGACCGGCGAGGCGGAGGTCTCCGGTGGCTCGCACGCGTGGTTCACGGGGTGGCGCGACGACATCGCGTTCGCCACGCTCATCGTCCACGGCGGTGGGTCGGAGCACGCGGTGAGCGTCACCGACGCGTTCCTGGCCAATCTCGACGAGCAATCCGGGCGCGACGAGCCCGTCGGCTGACGGGTCCCTGTGCGGGGGTATCGTGTTCGCCATGACCGATCGTGCACCGTTGACCATGCAGGAGCCCACCCCGATCCGCCCCGTGCCCGCCCACATCGAGCGGCCGGAGTACGCGTGGAAGGACGAGGTCGCCGAGGGCGTCGGCGAGCCGCTGGTGCAGAGCCCCGAGGACATCGAGGCCATGCGCGAGGTGTCCCGCATCGCCGCCAACGCGCTGGTCGAGGCCGGCAAGGCCTGCGTCCCGGGCGCCACGACGGACGACGTCGACCGCGTGGTCCACGAGTACCTCATGGACCATGACACGTACCCGTCGCCGCTGGGCTACCGCGGGTTCACCAAGAGCTCGTGCGTGTCGCTCAACGAAATCGTGTGCCACGGCATCCCGGGCACGCAGGTCATCGAGGACGGGGACATCGTCAACGTCGACGTCACCGGCTACAAGAACGGCGTCCACGGCGACACCAACGCGACCTTCTTCGCCGGCGACGTCTCCGAGGAGCACCGCCTGCTGGTCGAGCGCACGTACAACGCGACGATGCGCGGCATCAAGGCCATCAAGCCGGGCCGCGAGATCAACGTCATCGGCCGGGTCATCGAGGCCTACGCCAAGCGGTTCGGCTACAACACGGTCCGCGATTTCACCGGCCACGGCGTGGGCACCACGTTCCACAACGGCCTTGTCGTGCTGCATTACGACGAGCCGTCGCAGACCACGGTCCTCGAGCCGGGCATGACGCTGACCGTCGAGCCGATGATCAACCTCGGCGAGCTGGACTACGAGATCTGGGAGGACGGCTGGACCGTCCAGAACTCCGACCGCAAGTGGACCGCGCAGTTCGAGCACACGGTGCTGGTGACGGACTCGGGCTACGAGATCCTGACGCTTCCCGACGACGTCGTGGAGGGCCAGTTCCTCACCGGTTGGACCCCGGGCGCCTGATCCCATGAAGCGGGGGCGGCGGAATCAGCCGGGCAGCGCGTTCCTCGTCGCGGGGTGCACGTCGGATGCCGGCAAGTCCGTGCTGGTCGCGGGGATGTGCCGGTTGCTGGCGCGGCGCGGGGTGTCGGTGGCGCCGTTCAAGGCGCAGAACATGTCCAACAACTGCGCCGTGACCCCCGACGGCGGTGAAATCGGCCGCGCCCAGGCGCTGCAGGCGCTGGCCTGCGGGCTGGAGCCCAGCGTCGATTTCAATCCGGTGCTGCTCAAGCCCGGCTCGGATCAGACCAGCCAGGTCGTCGTCCGCGGCCGCGCCGAGGGCAGCGTGTCGGCGTCGACGTACCGGGAGCGTCGCAAAGCACTGCGGTCGGTGACCACCGCCTGCCTGGAGGATCTGCGCTCGCGGTTCGACGTCGTGGTCTGCGAGGGCGCCGGGTCCCCGGCGGAAGTCAATCTGCGGGAGTCGGACATCGCCAACATGGGGTTGGCGGAAGCGGCCGACCTGCCGGTCCTGGTCGTCGGCGACATCGACCGCGGCGGGGTGCTGGCGCATTTCGTGGGCACGCACGCGATCCTCGGCGAGGCCGACCGCGACCGGATCACGGGATTCGTGGTCAACAAGTTCCGCGGCGCCGTCGAGTTGCTGGTGCCGGGCCTCGACGTGGTCGCGGAGCGCACGGGGGTGCCGGTCCTCGGCGTCCTCCCGTTCCTCCGGGGCCTGTGGATCGACGCGGAAGATTCGCTGGGCACCGTCGCCGCGACGTCGATCGGCCCGGCAGGCGCGCCGCTGGGCGCCGATGTGCTCACCGTCGCGGCGATCCGGCTGCCGCGGGTGTCCAACGCCACGGACGTCGAGGCGTTGGCCGCGGAGCCGGGCGTGCGCGTGGAATGGACCGTCGACCCCAGCACCGTGGCACGGGCCGACCTGGTGGTGCTGCCCGGCACGAAGGCCACGGTCCATGATCTCGGGTGGTTGCGCGAACGGAAGCTCGACGACGCCCTGGTCCGCCGCGCGTCCCAGGGGAAACCGACGCTGGGCATCTGCGGCGGATTCCAGATGATGTGCGCGTCGATCGTCGACGGGGTGGAGAGCGGTGCCCCCGGCTCCGATCCGGTGCGCGTCGAGGGGTTGGGCATCTTCGACGCCGACATCGAATTCGCCGAGCCGAAGGTGCTGGCCAGGCACGGCGACGGCTCCTACGAGGTGCACAATGGCCGGGTGGCCAGGAGCGTCGAAAAGCACTGGCCGCACGGCGAAGGTGCCGTGCGCGGCGCGATCGCCGGCACCCACCGGCACGGCCTTCTGGAAAACGATGAGGTGCGCCGCGATTACCTGCGCTCGGTTGCCTCCGCTGCGGGGCTGGACGGTTTCGTCGTCGCAGCCGACACCGATTTCCGGGCCGAGCGGCTGCGGCAGCTCGACCTCATCGCCGATGCGATCGAGGAGCACTTGGCGGGTCCGGCGCTCGCGGCGGCGACCGGGGTGCCCGAACTGGGGTGATCGCTCGCCTGCGGCGGGCGAAATGCCCGGGTGACTCCGTTTCACCCATTACGTTCCGGAGTGAACTGCGCGCGGAGTGCCCGCGGGGAACCGACCAGGGGAGTGACTGATGAAGCCGATCACGCGGGTGCGCACGGGCAACGGGCGACGGGGATGGTCGGCGGTCGCCGCCATCGGCGCGGCGGCGTTGATGGGTGCCACCGTCGGGGCGCCCGCCGCCACGGCCGTCCCCTCCGGTTCGGGCGGGCTCGGTTCGTCGGATCTTGGCTCGGCGGGCATCGGCTCTACGGCCGTGGTGGAGGAGCCGTTCCCGGAACTGGGCTGGGCGAACGACCCCGAGTGCGTGCCCGCCCCCGAGCATCCGCAGCCGGTCCTTCTCATCCACGGCACGTGGAGTTCCGCCGAGGACATGAAGGCGCTGGCCACGCCGCTCGTCGACGCCGGCTACTGCGTGCATTCGCTGGAATACGGGTGGCACCGCGAATCGGTGCGAGGCAACATCCCCGGCACCAACGGCGTGGGCGACGTGCGCGAGAGCGCGGCGGCGGTCGATCGGGCGATCCGGTACGTCGCCGGCGAGACGGCCGCGGGCCGGGCCGCCGGCGCCGTCGACGTCATCGGGCATTCGCAGGCCGCGGCGCTGATGCGGCTGGCCATGAACGACCACGGCGCGGCGGAGTTCGTCGACGACGCGATCTACCTCGCCGGCACGCACCGGGGCACGTCGATGGACGGTCTCGACCAGCTCAACCTGCATTCCAGCTCGGCGGCGGTGGCCGTCGGCGACGCCGTCCTCGGTCCGGCGGCGTTGCAGCAGTTGAACGGTTCCGACGTCGTGGCGCACCTGGAGTCCCTGCCGGACACCCAGCCGGGCGTCGACTACACGGTTCTGGCCTCCGTCGACGACACCACGGCCAGCACCGCGCCGGGGGCGTTCCTCGAAGCGGGCCCCGGCGCAACCGTGACGAACGCCCTGATCCAGGACGTGTGCCCGGCCGCGCCGTCGCCGTTCACCCACGACCACATGAGGGATCACCCCATCGTCCACGGCCTCGTCCTCGAGGCCCTGGCGGGGCGCACGGTCGTGTGCGCCCCGGCCGAACTCGGCTAGTTGAACTCGAGGCCGAGGATCGCGTTTTCGATGACCTCGGGCAGCGCCGGGTGGATCCAGTGCTGCTTGGCCACGACCTCGCGGACGTCCTGCTCGAACGCCATCATCTGGATGCACTGCTGGACCAGCGTCGCGGCCTGCTCGCCGATGAAGTGGGCGCCCAGCAGGAGGCCGGTCTTCTTGTCGGCGATGAGCTTCGCGAATCCGTCGCGGTCCTCCAGCGCCCAGCCGTAGGCCACGTCGCCGTAGTTCTGCACCTTGACCGTGACATCGGTGCCATTGGCCTCCGCCCATTCGCGGGCCTCGTCCTCGGTCATGCCGACCTGGCCGATCTGCGGGTGCGAGAACACGGCCGAGGGGACGTACCGGTGATCGAAGGACCGCAGGTCATCCGGGTTGAGGACGTTGTGGAAGACGACCTTCGCCTCGTGGTTGGCGATGTGCTTGAGCAGGTGCGGGCTGGACACGTCGCCCAGCGCCCACACGCCCTCGGCGGTGGTGCGGCCATGCTCGTCGACGACGATGCGGCGGTCGTCGTGCATCTCGATGCCGCCGGCGGCCAGCTTCATCAGATCGCCGTTGGGCACGCGGCCGGTGGCGACGAGGAAAACGCCGCCGCGGACTTCGGTGCCGTCCGACAGGGAGGCGACGGTGACGGTCTCGCCCGACTCATCGGTCTCCTCGCGCAGATCGTCGATGAGGGTGTTCAGCCGCACGTCCCAATCGCGGGAGGCGACCTCGGTGAACCGCTTAGACACCTCGGCGTCCGACTCGCGGTTCATCGCGCCGGAACGGACGATGACGTGGACCTTCACGCCCAGCGACGAGAAGACGTGGGCGAACTCGGTGGCGATGAACCCGCCGCCGAGGATGATCATCTCCTCCGGCAGCTTCTCCAGCCGCATGATGTCGTTGTTGGTCCGGTACTTCACGCCCGACTCGCGGACGAAACCGGGGACCTTGGTGCGGGAACCGGCCGCGATGATGATCTGGTCGGCCGTGATCTCCATTTCCTCGTCGCCCTGGCCCGTGCGGATGCGGCGGGGGCCGACGAAGACCGCGTGGCGGTCGTAGACGTCGATGTTCGGCGTCTGCGGGCCGCGCCGGTACGCCTCTCCGCCGTCGGCGATGGCGTCGATGCGCTTGGCGAAGACGCGCTCCTTGATCGAGTCCCAGTCGATCGAATCGACGTGGGCGTGGACGCCCAGTCGCGCGGCCTCGGAGACGTTGCGTGCGGCGTCGGCGGCCAGCACGTACATCTTCGTGGGGATGCAGCCGACGTTGAGGCAGGTGCCGCCGAAACGGCCTTCCTCGACCAGCGCGATGCTCACGTCATCGAAAGCGGGCGACGGGATCGAATTGCCCGATCCGGTGCCGATGATGATCAGGTCGTAATGCCGGGCGGTGTCGGTGCTCAATGCATCTCCTCGTGGGGAAGGGGTCGGGCGGAAGGTGGCCAGGTTCCGGGCGCGGCGTCAGCGCCCGTTGACGGCATCGAGGAACAGGATCGTCTCCGACAGTGCCTGCGCACGAGCGTGGTCCTTGGACAGGAACACGTCGTGGCGGGCGCCCGGGATGGTCCGGGACCTCGCGCCACTTCCGAGACAACGCGTCCGCGCCCGGATCTGTTCCACGTCGAGCACCGCGTCCGCCGTATCCAGCGCCGGGGACCAGTCCTGGTTGAGAATGGACCGGTCCGAGTGCAGCACGATGCACGGCACCCCGACCTCGATGCCGCGGTGGACGCGCCGCTGCGCCCGCAGCACCGCATCGAGCCACGACCACGACTTCACGTGGCCGGCGACCGGCTTGAGCATGACGTCGAAATCCCAGTCGCCGTGCTCGCCCTTGAAGATCGACCGGCCGTAGCCCTTAAGCCCCTTGTCCGGCGTCAGGCGGTCGGGTGCGCGCCGCGCCATGACGCGGGTGGCCAGCTTGACGACGGTCCGCTGCAACCGCGGATACTGCAGATCCAGCCAGGGGCTGTTGAGAACCGCCCCGGCGATGGCCGCATGCGTCTTCGGGGCGCGCGTGCGCAGGCCGTCGAGCCACAGCGCGGCGACGAGGCCGCCGGTCGAATGAGCCAACGGCGACAGCGTCGGGTGGCCCGCCC
>DGYMI06202__coassemble_1169_pt1 | contig 20837 bp, 15 predicted proteins | sample DGYMI06202__metabat2_high_PE_017 | metagenome-assembled genome bin DGYMI06202
CTCCAATCGCGGCACCTGCGGTTCCTGGCGGACGTCGAAGCGTTCCACGGCCGGCAGCCGGGGTTCTTCACCGACGATTACCGCGCGTGGATCCAGGTGCTGCGGGCCGGCGGCGCGGCGTGCATCGGCGGCCATCTGTACTGGTCGTCGCAGGCGGATGTGTCGTCGGCCATCGACGACACCGCGCGTCGGGCGACGTCCATGGCACGCTGCCTGGATACCGCGCTGAGCCCGTGGCGGCGCGTCGCCCTGCACCCGGGCGAGCCGTTTCACGGCGTCGACGCCTGGACGTCGTTCGAACCGACGCGGAGATAGCCGGAGGTCGGGGGAGGGGGACGAGGTTCGGGCGGGTGGCCGGGATCAGAAACCCGCGGTCCACAACACCCCGGACATCTTCGCGTCATGCTCCTCTGCGCCGATGGTGCCCGCTTTCGCCGCCAGCGTGAGCTCTTCCCACATCCGGAACGCCTCCGTCGGGCCCGGCTCCGATGGCAGCGTGGCCCCGACATTGCGGCGGCGGCCGATGGCCCAGCGCAGCGCCGCGGTGAACCGCTCGACATCCTGCCAATGGCAGTTGCCGACGCCGAGGAACCAGTCGTCGGGCCGCGGGTAGTGGCGCAGGTGGTGCAACGCCGCCGTCGACGGCGCGTCCCGGTGCGCCATCCTGTCGATCGCGGCGGCGAGGTCGGCGCGCGGGGTGTTCGGGTGGTCCGGGTGCGGTGGCGGGGGAGTCGCCGGCACCGGGTCCGGACCGGCGGGCTCCGCCACCCGGCGTCGCGCGGAGCCGGCGTGGATGGCCGAACGCAGCGCGCGGACGTCGTCGGTCGCCTCCAGCGGAAAAGGAATGCGCAGCGGCGCCCACTCCATCGGGCCCTGGCCGGGATCGAAATCCGGGTCGCGCATGACGATGTCCAGCACGAGCACCTGCTCGCCATCGTCCCCGCCGCTCGGATTCGCGTTTCCACCGATGCCACCCGGCACCGTCTTGACCGCCCACGCGGTGCGCAGCACCTCCTCGGCGCCGACGTCGAGGATCACCACCGGCCCGTCCTCGTCGGTGGCCGCAAGCCGGACCACGCGCAACCGGTCGTCGCGCACTTCGACCATCGCGTCGTGTGCGTGGGCGACGATTCCGTCGGCAAGCATCCTTTTCCCGTATCGGTCCCCGGAGCCCATGGCGCGGATCAACTCCCGTCGGCGGCGGCTTTTCCGGGCCCACGATGGCGGCGGGGCGCGTCCGGCGTCGGCGCTATGGTGGGTGGCCATGAACGCAACGTCCCCCGAGACCACCGACTCCCGCGCCACCTCCGGCACCGCAACCGGCACGGCAACCGACAATCCGTTGCTCGCGCCGTCGACGCTGCCGTACGGGCTGCCCGACTTCGCCGCGATCCGCGACGAGCACGTCATCCCCGCTTTCCGCACCGCGTTCGTCGACCACGATGCCGAGATCGCGGCGATCGTGGCCAATCCCGAAGAGCCGTCGTTCGCCAACACCCTCGAGGCGCTGGAGGCGTCCGGCCGCCTGCTGGAGCGGGTGGCCGCGTATTTCTTCAACGTCGCCGGCACCGACGCCACCGACGAGCGCCTGGCCATCGAGGCCGTCATCGCGCCGGAACTGGCCGCCCACATGGACGGGGTCCGGTTGAACGAAGGGCTGTGGGGCCGCATCAAGCGAGTCGCGGAGCTTTACGACGGCCCGGCGGCCGCATCGTCCGGCCCGGACGCCGGGACCGGCGAGGTGCCCGAACTCGACGACGAAGCCCGCCGTCTGCTGGACAAGGTCGTCCGCGATTTCCGGCGCGCCGGCGCCGATCTCGACGACGAGGGCAAGACGCGCCTGAAGGAGATCAACTCCCGGCTGTCGGAGCTGTCGACTGCTTTCGGCGAGAACCTTCTGGCCGACACCAACGAACGCGCCGTGGCCATCACCGACGAAGCCGAGCTGGCGGGCCTGTCGCAGGCGGCGAAGGACAACTTCGCCCGCTACGCCCGCAAGGCCGGCCACGACGCCGGCTGGCTGATCCCGCTGGATCTGCCCAGCGTGCAGGCGGTGCTCACCGACCTGGAGTCACCCGACGCCCGTGCCCGCGTCTACGCCGCCTCCATCGCCCGCGGCACCGGCGAGGGCCACGACAACCGGCCGGTGCTGCTGGAGGAGGTCCGCCTGCGCGCCGAACGCGCCCGCCTGCTCGGCTACGACACCCACGCCGACTACGTCATCGCCGACGAAACCGCCGGTGACGCCGCGGCGGCGAAGAAGCTGATCACCGATCTCGCGCCGGCCGCCGTGGCCAATGCCGAGGGCGAGTACAAGCGCGTCGCCGACCTGGCCGCGGAGGAGACCGGCGACGACGCGTACGAAGGCGCCACCGAGGTCGGCGCCCCCGACTGGCCCTACTGGGCGGAGCGCCGCCGGTCGTCGGAGTTCGCCGTCGACGGCGAGGAACTCAGCCGCTACTTCCAGCTCGACCGGGTGGTGCGCGACGGCGTCTTCCACGCCGCGAAGCTGCTGTTCGGCATCGAGGTCGTCCCCCGCGAGGACCTGGTCGGCTACGCGCCCGGCGTGCAGGTGTGGGAGGTGCGCGACGCCGACGCCGATTTCGACGCCGACGCCAGTTCCGACGCGGGCACCGACTCCGGGATCGGCCTGATCCTCACCGACTTCTTGTCCCGCCCCACCAAGCGCGGTGGCGCGTGGATGAGCTCCTTCGTCGAGCAGTCGCATCTGCTGGGCACCAAGCCCGTGGTGGTCAACGTGCTCAACATCGCCGAACCCGCCGAGGGGGAGGCGGCGCTGTTGACCCTCGACGAGGTCACCACGCTTTTCCACGAGTTCGGGCACGCCCTCCACGGGCTGCTTTCCGACGTCCGCTACCCGCGGTTCTCCGGCACCAACGTGCCCCGCGACTTCGTCGAGTTCCCCTCCCAGATCAACGAGAACTGGGCGCTGGAGCCGTCGATCCTGTCCAACTACGCGTTCCACGTCGACACCGGCGAACCCATTCCCGGTGAATTGGTCGAGGCGGTCAAGCGGGCCCGCACCGCCGGCGAGGGTTTCGCCACCACCGAATACCTCGCGGCCTCCGCACTGGACCTCGCGTGGCATTCGCTGAGCCCGGAGGAAGCCGCCGCGGTCGGCGACGTGGGGGAGTTCGAGCAGCGCGCGCTGGAGGAGTTCGGCCTGGACGTGGCCAACCTCGCCCCGCGTTACCGTTCCTCGTACTTCAACCACATCTTCGCCGGGGGCTACTCCGCCGGCTACTACTCGTACCTCTGGGCCGAGGCCCTCGACGCCGACGGCTTCGGCTGGTTCGCCGACAACGGCGGCGCCACCCGTGCCGGCGGGGACCGTTTCCGCAGCCTGATCCTCTCTCGAGGCGGGGCGATCGACTTCACCGGCGCATACCGGGAGTTCCGCGGACGCGACAAGGACATCCGCCCGCTGCTCGAGCGCCGCGGCCTGTCCGGCGCGGACGCGTCGGTGGGCTAAGGGCTTTTCGACGAATCGGGTAAGGTGAACCGCCGTGTACCACGCCCTCGAGGGTTCCGTCGACGCGATCGGCCAATGGCTGACGCAGTTGTCGGTGTTCGGCCAGACCCTCGCGTTGCTGGCGTTCCTGCTGCCGGTCGGCGGGGCCGCGGCCTTCGCGTTCATCGGCCTCATCGACATCGTCGTGGGCCGGGTGTCCGGGCGGTGGGCCAAACGGCCGACCCGCGCAGACAGGGCGAGAATCGAATTGGTTGAGCACGATCGCGGCTGATGCGCCGGGACGTGGAAGAGGAGACCTGACCATGCGTAAGTCACCCGTGAAGATCGCGTTGTTCGTGCTCATCATTCTGGTGCTCGTCGCCGGGCTGCTGACGCAGATCTGACGCCGACGACGAACCGACGAACAGACGTCGACGGCGAGCCGACGAACAGACGGCGAACCGGCGAACAGACGGCGAACAGACGGCGAACCGACGAACAGACGGCGAACCGACGGCCCAACGATGAAAGGCGGCCGCCCCGATGGGGGCGACCGCCTTTTCGCGTGTCTGCGGCGCGACCGCGGACTCAAGTCACGTGAGCGGAGCGAGACCGCAGGCTCAGGCGTGGACCGAGGACGCCTTCGCAGTACCGGCGCGGTCGGCCGCGGCGGCACCGGGCTCGGGCGCCGGTTCACCGGCGCGCGCGTCGACGACGAGGCACGCCACCAGCGCGATGGCCGTGGGGATGACCCACGACAGCGACTGCTCGTACAGCGGCAGATCCCCGAGGATGGGCATGGTTTCGCTCGGCTCGAATCCGAGCGCACGCGCCAGATCCAGCAGCGCGAAGACGGCCGCGACCCCGACGGGAATGCGGTAGGACCACGTCAGCTTGAACGGCAGCGCCGCCTGCAGCAGCGTCAGGAACACCAGCGCCACGGCCACCGGGTACAGGAACACGTTGAGCGGGATGGCGATGCCGATGATCGTCTCCAGCCCAAGGTTCGACATCAACAGGCCCGCCAGGGTGAATCCGACGGCCCACGCGCGGAACCCGATGCGCGGGGTCAGCGACGAGAAGAATGCGGCGGTGGACGCGATCAGGCCGACGGCCGTCGTCAAGCAGGCGAGCAGGACGATGAGCGCGAACACCCACGCGCCCGCCGCGCCGAAGGACTGGTTGGCGGCGTCGGACAGCAACAGCGCACCGTTGGTGTACTCGCCCTCGATGCCCTGGCCCAGTCGGCCCAGGCCCAGGTAGACCACGCCGAGCAAGACGACGGCGACGACGCCGGACAGGATCGACGACGTGACCACCTGGCGCTGCTTGCGGATGCCCCGCGACCGCAGCGAATCGATGACCACGATGCCGAACACCAGGGCCGCCAGGGAGTCCATGGTGAGGTAGCCCTCCAGGAAACCGGCGGTGTACGGGGACTCCGCCCACTTCTCGGTCGGGGCGCCCGGCTCGGCGTTCAGCGTCATGGCGCCGACGACGACCAGCGCGAGGATCAGGATCAGCAGCGCCGGCGTCAGCCACCGGCCCAGCGAATCGACGATGCCGCCCTTGCGCAGCGACAGCCACAGTGACACGGCGAAGAACGCGGCCGTGAACGCGAACAGCGCCCACGCCGACGTCGTGCCCGCCAGACCCGCGACGCCCGTTTCGAAGGCGACGTTCGCGGTGCGGGGGATGGCGTACAGCGCGCCGATGGACAGGTACACCGCGATGGAGAACACCAGGCCGAAAATCTTGCCGGCCCTCGACGCGATGTCCACGATGCCGTTGCCGGACACCGACACGGCGATCACCGCCAGCGCGGGCAGCAGCACCGCGGTCGACAGGAAGCCGGCCATCGCGGGCCCGTATGCGGTGCCCGCCTCGACGCCGAGCTGAGGCGGGAAAACGAGGTTGCCGGCGCCGAAGAACATGGCGAACAACATGAGCCCGACCACGATGATGGTCGGGCCGACGGAACGGGATGATTTATCGGTCACCACCGAATCATCCCAGCAGGGCCCCGATCGCGCGCCCGGGGGCCTGGTTCAGGGGGTCCGGTGCCCCGCGAACGGGCACGTGATGGACCCCCGGTGACCGTCAATTTCGGGCGGAGGCCTCCGCGACGGCCCCGAACAGGGGCAACTGCGGCAGATCGGACACCAGCAGCGCGCGGCCCTCGCCGTCGGTCAGCGGCACGCACCAGTTCGGGTACTGGTCGTGGGTGGTGCCCGGCTGATTCTGCGTGCGGCGGTCGCCGACCATGTCCACCAGCGCCATGCACGTCAGCGCCGACGGCGTGCGGGCCAGGTACCGGTGCAGGCCGACGATCAGCGGGCCCGCGTCCGGGAGCTCTTCGCGGGACAGGTTCCGCCAGTCCCGGCCGGAGATCGGTTCGCCCTCGGCGTCCTCGAGTCCCTCGAAGCAGCCCGCGGCGTCGACGGCCGCGAGGTTCTCGGCGACCCATTCGAGGTCCCGCGCCTCTTCCTCCGACACGTCGGTGTTGAACAGGCCGAGGCGATCGCGCAGCTTGATGTGCTCGCCGTCGAGGTAACCGGCGGTCGGCGGCAGATCGTGGGTGGTCACCGACGACAGGCACAGGCGGCGGTAGTTCGACGGGTTCTTGGGCACGCCCGGCCCGTCGGACTCGAACCACAGGATCGACGTGCCCATGATGCCGCGCTGGGCCAGGTACTCCTGCACCCACGGCTCGAAGGTGCCCAGATCCTCGCCGATGACCACGGCGCCGGCGAGCTCCGCCTCGAGCGCGAGGATGCCGACCATCGCCTCGTGGTCGAAGTGGACGTAGGTGCCGTTGGCCGGCGACTCCATGCGCGGCATCAGCCACAGGCGGAACAGGCCCAGGATGTGATCGACGCGGATGCCGCCGGAATGGCGCAGCACCGTGCGCAGCATGTCGCGCCACGGCATGTACGACGCCTCCGCGAGTTTGTGCGGGTTCCACGGCGGCTGCGACCAGTCCTGGCCGCGCTGGTTGAACCCGTCCGGCGGGGCGCCCACCGACGCGTCGGGGGCCATCCACTCGGCGAGATTGCGGGCGTCGGAACCACCCGGGTGCACGCCGACGGCGAGGTCGGCCATGATGCCGATGCGCATGCCGGCATCGGTCGCGGCGCGCTGGGCGTCGCGGAGCTGTTCGTCGAGGATCCACTGCAGCCAGCAGTGGAAGTCGACGAGTTCCTCCCGCAGCTCCTCGACGTCCTCGTGCGCGCCCAGCGGAGTGACCAGGCCGGGGAACTCCCCGTGGTCGCGGGCGGCGGTGCGCATCTCGATGTCGCGGTCGGCGCACCAGCGCGCGTAGTCGAGGATGCCGCGGCCCTGCTCGTTCAGGAACCTCTCGTAATCGGCGCGGCGGACCTCCGACAGGGGGATGTGGTGAATGGCGTGCAGGGCACGCAATTTCGCGGCGTAGATCGGGTTGCGGTCGATCTCGTCGGCGGAACGGTTGAGCTCGCGGAAGCCCGCGGCCAATTCGCGCAGCTCGGCGGCGTCCGCTTCGTCGAGGTAGGCGAATTCCGGGATCATCTCCACCCGGATGTACAGCGGATTCGCGTAGCGGCGGGTCGTCGGCAAGTAAGGGGAATCCTCCACCGGCGGGCACGGCTCCGCGGCGTGCAGCGGGTTGATCAGCACGAAGTCCGCCCCCGCCTCGCGCGCGGACACGCTGGCCAGGTCGCCCAGGGTGGTCAGATCGCCGATTCCCCAGGACCGCTCGGAGCGCACCGAGTACAGCTGTGCCATCACGCCGGTCGCGGGCTCGTCGACGAACGTGTCGGCCGTCGACAGCCGGCCCGGAGTCACCGCCAGCTCGCATTCGGCCGTGTTCTCGCCGTTGACGGCGCGGAGCGTGTGCCAGCCCAGGGGCAGGTTCTCCGGCACGGCGAAGGCGGCCTCGCCCAGCAGGACGCCGTCGACCTCGCGGGGGCCGACGTTGTGCTCGACCTGGGCCAGCGGCCACTCGGCGCCGTCGTCGAGGATGGCCGTGACGGAAACGTCGGTGCCGTCGGGGACGTGGACCAGGACTTCCTTGTAGGTGCCGCTGGTGCTCACGACCACCGGCGGCAGGAGTTTGCGCCAGCGGGCATCGGCCCACGCATCGCGTGCGGCGACGATGTCCTCGTCCGACGGATCCGCGGGGTCGTCCCCGAGATCGACGTCGAGGGCGGCGAGGATCTTCAGGATCGTCTCCCTGGACACGGTGGTCTCTTCGCCGTTGTGCGCGGTGAAGCGCGTGGCGACGCCGAGATCGGCGGCGAGGTCGGTCAGCGGGGCGGTCACGGGAAGCTTCGCGTCGTCGTTGGTCACGCGACCCATCATGCCAGCCACCCCATGCGGGCACCTGTCCGGGCGGAACGGATATTTCATTGAAATGACATTTTCATCTTTGTCGGCCGTTCCCGCACCCTCCCGACAGCCGTCCCGTAGGTTGGTTCTGGAAGTAATCGATGTCACACCGGATCATCCGCCGTGTCCCGCGCCGCCGCGGCCCGGACCAGGCGCACATGCGGGGGAATAGCCGATGGACGAGCTGAAGGAGACGAATAGCACCATGCGGGAGTACAGCACCGAAGCGCAGTACGCGGTCGGCGAGAAGGAAACGGTCGTCACCGCCATGCAGGAGCTGGTGGCCAAGCGTCCGAAGCTGGTCATGTTCACGCGTCCGAAGAACTTCGAGTGGGTCAACGTCACGGCCCAGGAGTTCCACGACGAAGCCTTCGCCGTGGCCAAGGGCCTCATCGCCAACGGCGTCCAGAAGGGCGATCGCGTCGCGCTGCTGTCGGAGACCCGTTACGAGTGGAACCTGATCAACATCGCCATCTGGATGGCGGGCGCGACGATCGTGCCGATCTACGGTTCCTCCTCCGCGGGCCAGATCCGCTGGATCATCGAGGATTCGGGTGCCGTCTTCGCCATCACCGAGGGCCGCCAGCACACCGAGCGGATGAAGAACCTGATCATTGACGACTCGGGCCACGCCCCGCTGTCGGAGTCCCCGACGCAGCTGCGCCGTGTGCTGGAGATCAACGCCGCCGCCGTGGACACCCTCATGTACGAGGGCCGCGACATCGACGACGCCGAGGTCCAGGACCGCATCGACGCGTCCACCTCCGCCGATCTCGCGTCGGTGATCTACACCTCCGGCACGACCGGCCGCCCCAAGGGCTGCATGCTGGACCACAGCAACTGGCTGTCCGAGGTCCGCGCGATCCTGACCAACGACATCGGCGTCATCGCCCGCCCGGGCAACCGCATCCTGACGTTCCTCCCGCTGGCCCACGTTCTGGCCAACGCCGTGTCGCTGGCCTCGATCGTCGGCGGTGCCACCCAGTCGCATTGGGCCGACACCACTACGGTGACCCTGGAGTTCCAACGTTCCCGCCCGCACCTGATCCTCGGCGTGCCGCGCGTGTTCGAGAAGGTCCGCGACTCCGCCCAGGCCGGTGCCAAGGAGAAGGGCGCCTTCGGCATGGCGCTGTTCGAGCGCGCCGAGGCCGCCGCCATCGAGTACTCGAAGGCCCTGGACACCCCGGCGGGTCCGTCGACCGCGCAGAAGCTGCGCTTGAAGATGTACGACAAGCTGCTCTTCGCCAAGATCAAGGCCGCCATGGGCGAGGCCGTGCAGTACACCATCTCCGGTGGTTCGGCGCTGTCGTCGGATCTGGGCCACTTCTTCCGCGGCCTGGGCGTCACGGTCTACGAGGGCTACGGGCTGACCGAGTCGACCGCCGCCATCACTGTGAACACCCCGACCGACCAGGTCATCGGCACCGTCGGTCGCCCCGTCGGCGGTTGCTCGGTGAAGATCGCCGACGACGGCGAGATCCTGCTCAAGGGCCCCGTGGTGTTCAAGGGCTACTGGCAGAACGACGAGGCCACGGAGAAGACCTTCGACGGCGAGTGGTTCAAGACCGGTGACCTCGGCGAGCTCGACGACACCGGCCACCTGCGCGTCACCGGCCGCAAGAAGGACCTCATCGTCACCGCCGGCGGCAAGAACGTCTCGCCCGGCCCGATGGAGGACCGCATTCGCTCGCACCCGCTGGTGTCGCAGGCCGTCGTCATCGGCGACGGTCGCCCGTTCATTTCGGTCCTGATCACCCTCGACGAGGAGGCCGTGGGCAAGTGGAAGGCCGAGCACAACGTGCCGGAGCAGACCACCGTGCGCGAGCTGGCCGCCAACGCCGTGCTGCGCGCCGAGATCCAGGACGCGGTCAACGCCGCCAACGAGCTGGTCTCGCACGCCGAGGCGATCAAGAAGTTCCACATCCTGCCGCGCGACCTCTCCGAGGAGGAGGGCGAGATGACCCCGACGATGAAGGTCAAGCGCAACGTCGTCGTGGACAAGTTCGCCCGCGAGGTCGAGGACATGTACCACCGCTAGTCGCGCATCACCGCGAGCCACGGCACCGCGCCGTCTCGTGCGGCGGATCCGCGAATCGACGGGCCCGGCACTCCACATGGGGTGCCGGGCTTGCTGCTTTGCGACGGCCGCCGTGGTTCTCGCGGCGGCCGTCGTCAAGCAACAACCGAAACCACCCGCCGAGCCGGTGTCGCTCCACGGGCACCGGCCCCCGCACCCTTATGGTGGGGACGTTCGAGGTTGTCGGGGGAACGCGCAGGCGGCCCCGACGACCCGAGGAGACGGTCGGTGGAGCACCGGCCCCAGGCAGCCCGGCAGGGCACGACCGGCGAGGAGGACCGCGGTGGAGCATTACGACGCGCGCCTCCGGCTCCGGGAAATCACCCAGGAGCTCTACGACATCGGAGACGAGGTCGCAGAGCACATCGAGCACCTGGCCCAGGCCATCGCCGACGTCGACCGGGAACTGGTCGACGAATGCGTGCTGGAGCTGGCCGACATCGTCGACGAAGCCGTGGAAGACGCGCGTCCGCTGGTCGGCGAACTGGCCGGCCTGCGGCAGGCGTTCACCTCGGGCATTCGCCGCGGCGAGCTGGGGCCGATGCCGAACCGCCCGCCGGGGCCGGAGCCGAAGCCGGTCGACGTCGCCGAACTGTCGGCCATTCCCGCGCCTCTGCGCCACCCCGTCGCCGTGCCGACCGTGGCGCATGCGCTGCTGGCGCGGTCGGAAAGCACCGCCGCCTACCTGGAGGAACTCGCCGACTGGGTGTCGGCCGAGAACATCCGCGGCGTCGAGGTCCTCGGCTCCGTGCAGATCCCCGCCCTGTACGCACGCTGCGGCCGACGTGCGCTCAGCGCCGCCGCCGCATGGTGCGTGACCGTGCCCGAGACGCACCCGGCGGTGGCCAAGTCGCTGCGCGGGCGGCGTCCGCCGGCGTTCCTCATGGAGCGCATCCGCATCGACGAGGTCGTGCGCAAGGTCGCCCGCCGCCGCGCCGCGGAGCGCGTGTGACGGCCCCCGCATTCGGCGTCTACTTGCACGTGCCGTTCTGCGCGACGCGGTGCGGGTACTGCGACTTCAACACCTACACCGCCGGTGAGCTGGGATCGGGGGCGTCGACGGGAAGCTACCTCGACGCCATCGCGCGCGAACTGGAGTTGGGGGCGGAGTCCCTGGTGGCGGCGCACGCGGAGTCCGGCGAGGGCGCGGGAGTGCGGCCCGCCGAGACCGTGTTCATCGGCGGCGGCACCCCGTCGCTGCTCGGCGCGGACGGCCTGGCCCGCCTGCTCGACGGTGTGCGAAACACGTTCGGCCTGGCGCCCGGCGCCGAGGTGACCACCGAGTCGAACCCCGAATCGACGTCGCCGGAGTTCTTCGCAGGCATCCGCGAGGCCGGTTTCACCCGCGTGAGCCTGGGCATGCAGTCCGTGGCGCCGCACGTGCTGGCCACCCTCGACCGCGTGCACACGCCGGGCCGCCCGGTGGAGGCCGCCCGCGAGGCCCGAGCCGCCGGATTCGACCACGTCAACCTCGACCTCATCTACGGCACGCCGGGGGAGTCGATGTCCGACCTCGACGCGTCGCTGGAGGCGGCGCTGAGCGCGGGCGTCGACCACGTGTCGGCGTATTCGCTCATCGTCGAGGAGGGCACCGCCATGGCGCGCAAGGTCCGCCGCGGCGAGCTGCCCATGCCCGACGACGACGACCTCGCCGACCGCTACGAGCGCATCGACGCCGCCCTGCGCGGCGCCGGCTACGACTGGTACGAGGTCTCCAACTGGGCGAAGCCCGGCGGCGAGTGCCTGCACAACATGATCTACTGGCGCGACGGCGACTGGTGGGGCGCCGGCCCCGGCGCGCATTCGCACATCGGCGGCCGCCGTTTCCACAACGTCAAGCACCCGGCGCGCTACGCCTCGATCGTCTCCGGAGGCGAATTGCCGATCCGGGACACCGAGTTGCTTTCCGACGATGACCGCCACATCGAGAGGGTCATGCTTCGCCTCCGGCTGTCCGAGGGCATGCCGCAGTCCGATCTGCGCCCGGAGGAGATCGAGCGCGCCCGCGCCCAGGAGGCCGCGGGCATGCTGACCCGACGGCCGCGTGCGCCTGACCGATGCGGGTCGGCTGTTGGCCGACGCGATCATCGTCGACATCCTCAGCTGAGCCGCCGGGCGCGGACCGCAACGGCTGGGCCGGGGAGCACCCCAACATCGGAGCCGCCGGGCGTGCCGCAGCCGCCCGGGACTATGTTCCTGTCATGAACCATCTTTCTTCCGGCCAGGTGCCGCAGGCGACGCGCACCCGGGTGATCGTGGTGCTCGTCCTGGGCCAGATGCTCGGCGGCCTCGGCGTCGGCTCGGCGGTCAGCGTCGGCGCGTTGATGATGGCCGAGGTCTCCGGGTCCCCGGAGCTGTCCGGCATGGCGGCGACCCTGAGCACCCTCGGCGCGGCGATCGCCTCGGTGCCGCTGGCCCGGCTGGCCATCGCCAAGGGCCGAGGGGTGTCCCTGGCCACGGGGTCGGCCCTGGCCGCCATCGGCGCCGCCACGGCGACCATCGCCGCGGCGATCGGCGAGACGGCCCTGCTGATGCCGGGCATGCTCGTCCTCGGCGTCGGGTCGGCCGTCGGATTCCAGGCCCGGTTCGCCGCCGCCGACGCCGCGCTGCCGCACCGCCGCGGCCTGATGCTCTCGGCGGTGATGTGGTCGACGACGGTCGGCGCGGTCACCGGACCGCTGCTGCTGGCGCCGTCGGGTGGGCCTGCCAGGGCGCTGGGGCTGCCGGAGCTGACCGGCCCCTTCCTGATCACGATCATCGCGCAGCTGCTGGCCACGGCCCTGTACGCCGTGATGCTCCGGCCGGATCCACTGGAAATCGCCCGCCTGACGGATGCGGGGGAGACCCGGAAGGTCGAGAAGGTCGAGGAGGCCGAGGAGCCCGCGTCGGCGAGCGCCGCCGCGTCCGTGACCGAGAGCGCCGCCGAGCCCGCCACCGGGACCGGCGAGGAGCTCGCATCGGCGGGCATGCGCCGGCCGGAAGGCAAGGCTCTGGTCATCGCAGGCCAGGCCACGGTGGCGGTGGCGCACTTCGTCATGGTCACGCTGATGTCCATGGCCCCGCTGCACATGACCGGCCACCATGCGTCGCTGTCGCTCGTCGGCGTGATCATGAGCCTCCACATCGCCGGCATGTGGGCGCTGTCCCCGGTCTTCGGCTGGGCGTCCGACCGCTTCGGATCGGCCGCCACGATCCTCGTCGGCCAGGGGCTGTTCGTTGTGTCCGCGGTGCTCATCTGGGTGAGTCGGGGCGACATGCTGTTCATCGCGCTGTCGCTGCTCGCCCTCGGAGTCGGCTGGTCGGCGTCCGTCGTCGGCGGCTCGGCCGCGGTGACCAAGGCGACCCCGCAGCCCGCCCGTGCGGCGGTGCAGGGCCGCACGGACCTGGGCATGAACCTCGCCGGAGTCGTCGGCGGGCTCACCGGCGGACCAGTGCTCGTGGCCATCGGCTACTCCGGGCTCGCCGCCGTGGCCATGGTGCCGGTGGCCGTCATCGTCGTCACGCAATTGACGGTGACCGCCCGCCGGGCCGGAACTGCCCGCCCCCGCGGGTAGACTCGTCCGACGAACGCCGCCGCCCGCCCCGGCGACGCCCGGACGCGGCGGCCGAGAGTATCCGGGTACGCGAGTATCCGGGTGCGCGATCACCCGCGTACATGAGAATCCGAGCACGCGAGCACCCGAAGGAGTGGAGCGACCGATGTCCAGCCAGACCGAACTGCGCCGCCGCGAGGTGCTGCGCGCGATCGTCGCCGATTACGTCGCGTCGCAGGAGCCGGTGGGCTCGAAGGCGCTCGTCGACAAGCACAATCTCGGCGTGTCCTCGGCGACCATCCGCAATGACATGGCCGTGCTGGAGGCCGAAGGGTTCATCACCCAGGAGCACGCGTCGTCGGGGCGCATTCCCACGGAGAAGGGCTATCGCCTGTTCGTGGACTCGATCTCGCAGGTCAAGCCGCTGTCGAAGGCGGAGCACCGGGCGATCCTCGAATTCCTCGAAGGCGGCGTCGACCTGGAGGACGTGCTGCGCCGGTCGGTGCAGCTGCTCAGCCAGCTCACCCGTCAGGTCGCCGTCGTCCAGTTGCCGACGCTGCAGTCGTCGCGGGTGCGGCACTGCGAGGTCGTGCAGCTGGCCGACGTGCGCCTGCTGCTGGTGATCATCACCGACACCGGCCGCGTCGAGCAGCGCAACGTCGAGCTCGCCGCGCCCATCGACCCGAACCAGGTGCCGCCGCTGCGCGACATGCTCAACCGGACCATGGCGGGCAAGACACTGTCCGACGCCTCGGCGTCGATCGCGGACCTGGCGGCCAACGCGCCCGCCGACGTGCGCGACGTGGTGATCAGGTGCTCGGCGGTCATCATCGAATCCCTCATCGACCGGCCGAACGACCGCCTGATCCTCGCGGGCGCGTCGAACCTCACGCGCTCCGGCCTGCACGGGCGCCTGCCGTCGACGCTGCCGACGGTGCTCGACGCGCTGGAGGAGCAGGTCGTGGTGCTCAAGCTGCTGTCCGCCGTCCAGGACCTCCACCAGGTGCGAGTGTCCATCGGCGACGAGAACGAGGACGAGGAGCTGCGCGGCACGTCGGTGGTCTCCACCGGGTACGGCACGTCGGGCGCGATCCTCGGCGGGCTCGGCGTCGTCGGCCCGACCTACATGGACTATCCGGGAACAATCGCGTCCGTCGCGGCCGTTGCACAGTACGTCGGCCGGGTGCTGGGTGACGGGTGAGCGCCCGCGCGCTGGTACATTCTTCCGACGGTCGTCCCATCGGCCCGCCGATGGCCCGACCGCCCGAATCCCATCGATTCCCGACAATTGATTTTCCACAGATGCATAAGGAAGTAACTGACGTTGGCTCGTGACTACTACGGCATCCTCGGCGTGTCCAAGGACGCCTCCGACGCGGAGATCAAGAAGGCCTACCGCAAGCTCGCGCTGAAGTACCACCCGGACCGCAATCCGGATGACGAGGAAGCGGCGGAGAAGTTCCGCGAGGCGTCGGTGGCCCACGAGGTGCTGTCCGACCCGGAGAAGCGCCGCATCGTCGACCTCGGCGGCGACCCGATGGATCAGGGTGGCGGCGCCGGCGGTTACGGCGGCGGTTTCGGCGGATTCGGGGGCGGCGGCCTCGGCGACGTCTTCGAGGCGTTCTTCGGCGGCGCCGGCGGCGGCCAGCGGCAGCGGCGCTCCCGCGTCCAGCCGGGCTCGGACGCGCTGCTGCGCATTTCGCTCGGCCTGGACGAGTGCTTCACCGGCGTGCGCAAGCCGATCACCGTGGACACGGCCATCCTCTGCGACGTTTGCGAGGGCACCGGCTCCAAGTCGAAGGCCAAGCCGAAGGTCTGCGGCGATTGCAACGGCACCGGCGAGATCCAGCAGGTTCAGCGCTCCTTCCTGGGCAACGTCATGACGTCGCGGCCCTGTGGCCGCTGCCAGGGCACCGGCGAGATCATCGTCGACCCCTGCAACAACTGCGGCGGCGACGGCCGCGTGAAGTCGCGCCGCGACCTGACCGTCAACGTCCCGGCGGGCATCGCCGACGGCATGCGCATCCGCATGGCCGGCCAGGGCGAGGTCGGCCCGGGAGGCGGCCCGGCCGGCGACCTCTACGTCGAGGTCCACGCCGAGCCGCACCCGGTGTTCACCCGCGAGGGCGACGACCTGCACGTCACCATCCACGTCCCCATGGTCGACGCGGCCCTGGGCACGTCGCTGGACGTCGAGGACCTGGTCGGCGAGAAGATCACCGTCGGCGTCGAGCCGGGCACGCAGCCGGCCCAGTCGATGCGCGTCGAGGGCCGCGGCATGCCGCGCCTGCGCGGCGAAGGCGCCGGTGACCTCATCGCCCACGTCGACGTCACCGTGCCCACGAAGCTCGACGGCAAGTCGCGCGAGATGCTGGAGAAGCTCCGCGACCACCGCGACGAGGGCACCCGCGTCGCCGAGGGGCAGGCCGCGGACCGCGGCTTCTTCTCCCGATTCCGCGGCCGCCGCTAGACACGCACAGCTGGACCTCGTACAGCCAAACACTGCACCGCTGGACCACCGCACCGCCGACGATCAGGAGAGCCATGGGCCTGCCCGTATTCCTCGCCGACTTCGGCGTAGCCCTGCCCGCACCAGGCACCGGGATCACCCTCGACGGCCCCGAAGCCAAGCACGTCAAGGTGCAGCGCCTGGCCGCCGGCGACGAGGTCTTCCTCGTGGACGGTTCGGGCCGGCGGGCCCATGCCCGCATTTCGCTTGCCGACGGCTCCCGCGTGACATGCGACGTCCTGTCCGCAAATGATGATGACCGGCCCACGCCGCACGTCACCGTCGTGCAGGCCCTGCCGAAGTCGGACCGCGCCGAATTGGCCGTGGACCTGATGACGGAGGCCGGTGTCGACGCCATCGTCCCCTGGTCGGCGCGCCGGTGCGTGGCCAAGTGGACCGGGCCGAAGGCGGCGAAGGCCCGCGACAAGTGGGCGGCCACCGCCCGCGAGGCCGCCAAGCAGGCCCGCCGCTCGTGGATTCCGCCGGTGGCGGAGCTGCATTCCGGCAAGGACGTCGCCGCGCTGATCGAGGATGTCGTCGGCCGCGGGGGAGTCGCCGCCGTCCTCCACGAGGCCGAGCACCGGCCCTTCGCCGAGGTCGCCGCGGCCGCGGTCGACGCCGCCGAGATCGTGTTCGTCGTGGGCCCCGAAGGCGGCGTCGACGACGAGGAGATCGAGCTGTTCCGCGCCGCCGGGGCGGTCCCCGTGGTCCTGGGCCCGACGGTCTTGCGCACGGCCCTGGCCGGTGCCGCCGCCACGTCGGCCCTCGGCCCCCTGACGCGACGCTGGGGCTGAGCGGAATCCGCGCGGCCATTGCCTTTCTCGTTCCCTGGCTGCTGTGCGCGGCCGGCGGGGCAGTCGCGGCGTGGGCGGGGGTTCCCGCCGGGTGGCTCGTCGGGGCGATGGTCGTTGCCGTGGTGCTGTCCCTGGTCGCCGGTGGCCGCGCCGCACCCGACGTGGGGTGGACCCGCCCGTGGCCGAACCGGTTCGGGCAGACGGTCATCGCGTTGCTCGCGGTCGGCCCTGTTGCCCAATCCCAGGCGGGCGAGTTGTTGGCGGGCTTGCCGCTGGCGCTGCTGATCACCGTGGCGTCGATGCTGGTGGCCTTCGGTGCCTCGACCCTGCTGCACCGGCGTGCCGGAGTCGATCGCGCCACCTCGGTGGTGGCGACGTTGCCGGGAGGGGCGTCGCTCATGCTCGCGCTGGCCCGGGAAGCCGGCGCCGACGAGAAATTCGTCGTCTTCGCCCAGTACCTGCGCCTGCTCATCGTGTCGCTCAGCGTGCCCCTGGTCGTGCTGCTTCTCGACGGCCCCGCCTCGGAGGAAACGACCGCAGCGTCGGGCGCAGCGCACACGGGAACCTGGGAGCACTGGGCGGGGGGCTGGTCCAGCTGGGCGATGATCCTCGCCGCGATGGGCCTGGGGGCGGTCGTCGCAAAGCTGATCCCGCGGTTTCCCGCGCCATTCCTCATCCCGGCCATCCTCGCCGGCGCCGCGGCCGCGCTGATCTGGCCCGACGTCGTCCCCGACATGCCGCAGGCGGCCATCGCCGCAGCATTCATCGTGCTGGGCACGGCGGCGGGCTCGGGAATGAACGGCGAGAACATCGCCGAGTTCCGACGGTCGCTGCCGTACATCCTGGTAGGCGTCGGAATGCTGATGGCGGCCATGGCGGCCTGCGCCTGGGCGATGTGGGGGCTCGGCATCGCCGGCGGCGTCGACGCCTACCTGGCCACGGCACCCGGGGCCAGCGAACCGGTCTTCGGGTTCGTCGCCGAGCGCGGCGGCGCGGGCCTGGTGGTGGTGATGCACGTCGTCCGCATCATCACGGTGGCCGTCGCCGCGCCGTCGGTGCCCCGCATCCTCCGGAGATTCACGGCGTGAGCCAACCGGCGGCGTGGCGGGTTCCCGCGCCGGGACGTCGTCAAGCGGCACCCAGCCGGGCCCGGGGAGCGCCGGTGCACGCCCGATCCGGGCGACGACCTAAGATCGTGGCAAACCCGGTGACACCGGGACACCGCCGCGGAGCACGCGGCCACGCGAAGGAAACGAGGATTCACCCGGCGTGACGGACCCGACCCGACAGCCCGACCGACACAGCGTCGACCATCGCACGCAGGCGATCGTCGAGCTCGACCCCGAGCACGCCCCGACCGTGCTCGGCCACGCCGACCGGAACCTCCGCCTGCTGGAGAACCTCCTCGGCGCCGACGTCCACGCCCGCGGCACCACCGTCACCGTGACCGGACGGCCGTCGCAGGTCGCCACTGCGGCGCGGGCCTTCAAGGAACTCGAATCCATGGCGCGGCGCGGGCACGACTTGTCCACCGACTCCGTCACGCGGGCCGTCGGGCTCGTCGGTGCGGACGTCGGCGCGCGCGGAGGCGCCGGGGGAGAAGGCAGCGCCGCCGATGTGCTCGCCGGGGGAGGCATCGTGGCGCGGCGCGGCAAGATCGTGCGCCCCAAGACCCAAGGGCAGAAGGACTACGTCGACGCCATCGACCGCAACACCATCGTCTTCGGCATCGGCCCCGCCGGCACCGGCAAGACGTACCTGGCCATGGCCAAGGCCGTGCAGGCGCTGCAGCGCAAGGAAGTCGAGCGGATCATTCTGACCCGCCCGGCCGTCGAAGCCGGCGAGAACCTCGGCTTCCTGCCCGGCACCCTCCACGAGAAGATCGACCCCTACCTGCGCCCGCTGCACGATGCGCTGCGGGACATGATGGACGCCGAGCTGATCCCGAAGCTCATGGAATCCGGCGTCATCGAGGTCGCGCCGCTGGCGTACATGCGCGGGCGGACGCTGAACAACGCGTTCATCATCCTCGACGAAGCGCAGAACACCACGCCGGCGCAGATGAAGATGTTCCTGACGCGCCTCGGTTTCGGGGCGAAGATGGTCGTCACCGGCGACGCCACCCAGGTCGACCTGCCCCGCGGGCAGCGTTCCGGCCTCGACGTGGTGCGCGGCATCCTGGGCGGCATCGACGGCATCGCTTTCCCTCAACTGGGTGCGGGCGACGTGGTCAGGCACTCCCTGGTCTCCGCGATCGTCGAGGCCTACGACGACCACGATGCCGCGGAGCGGGAACGCGCCGAACGGAAGAAGGCCGCCGGCTCGAAGGCGGAGGGCTCGAAGGGCGCTGCGAAGCGTGGTGCCGCCAAGGGCAGCGCGAACAGGGGCGCACACGGCGTCCGCGACGCCGGCGGGGACTGGAAGTGGAAGTCGGGGGACGACGAATGAGCATGAGCATGACCAAGTCCGTGATCATGACCACGAGCGCGAACAGCAGGAGCCAGGACCGATGAGCATCGAGGTTTTCAATGAATCCGGCGTCGGCGTCAACGAGGAATCGCTGATCGACGTCGCCCGCTACGCCTTGGGCCGCATGGACGTGCACCCGGCCGCCGAACTGTCGATCCACCTCGTCGACGAGCCGACGATCGAGGATTTGCACATCCGCTGGCTCGACCTGCCGGGGCCGACGGACGTGATGAGCTTCCCCATGGACGAGCTCACCCCCGGCTCCGGCCACCCCGAGGCTCCGCAGCCCGGGCCGTCGATGCTCGGCGACATCGTGCTGTGCCCCGACTTCGCCGCCCGCCAGGCGGAGAAGGCGGGCCATCCGCTCAGCCATGAACTCGTGCTGCTCACCGTCCACGGCCTGCTGCACCTGCTGGGCTACGACCACATCGAATCCGACGAGGAACGCCGGATGTTCGCCCTGCAGAACGGGCTGCTCGCCGACTGGTACGACGACGTCGAGCGCCGCGGCGCCGACTTCCCGGCCAAGCCGATCAACGCCGGCGCGTTCCCGTCGGCCGCCGACCGCGAAAAGCTCGACGAGCGGCTAGACGGCGGCGGAAACGGCGACGACCGCGACGGTCGCCGGGGCCATGCCGACCGCGACGGCCGCGACGGCGAGGCGGGCGCCGCACGATGACCGCGTCGGTGTGGATGATCCTCACGGTCATCCTGCTCATGGCCGTCGCCGGTGTGCTCAGCACGGTCGAAACCGCCGTCAGCGCCATCTCCCGGGCCCGCGTGACCGAAATGGTCCGCGACGAAGTCGCCGGCGCGAAGGCGCTGGTCCGCGTCCTGGATTTCCGCGCCCGCAACGTCAACGTCCTCGTGCTGCTGCGCACGCTGTGCGAAGTCGCGGGGGCGGTGCTCGTCGCGGTCATCGCGATGGAGTTCATCCACTCCGACGCGTGGGCCATCACGGCCGCCATCGTCGCCATGACCCTGTTCAGCTACCTGGTCCTCGGCGTCACCTCGCGCACCCTGGGCCGGCGCAACCCGTACTCGATTTCACTGGCCTCCGCCGTCATCCTCGGCGGGGTCTCGCGGCTGCTGGGGCCCGTCGAAAAGCTGCTGATCTGGACCGGCAACGTGCTGACCCCCGGCGGCGGCTTCCGCGACGGCCCGTTTTCCACGGAAGTCGAACTGCGCGAAATGGTCGACATCGCCCGCGAACGCGGAATCGTCGAACACGACGAGCGCCGCATGATCCAGTCGGTGTTCGACCTGGCGTCGACGTCCGCCCGGTCGGTGATGGTGCCGCGCCCCGAAATGGTGTGGATCGAATCCGAGAAGCACGCCGGCCAGGCCGTGGCGCTGTGCGTTCGCTCCGGGCATTCGCGCATTCCCGTCATCGGCGACGGCGCCGACGACATCGTGGGCATCGTCTACCTCAAGGACCTGGTGCACCAGACGTACACGCTCACCGACGGCGGTCGCAGCGTCCCCGTCACCGACGTGATGCGGCAGGCCACCTTCGTCCCGGACTCCAAGCCGCTGGACGACCTGCTCGACGAAATGCAGCGGGACCGCAACCACATCGCCGTCCTCGTCGACGAGTACGGCGGCGTGGCGGGGCTGA
>DGYMI06202__coassemble_1173_pt1 | contig 20774 bp, 11 predicted proteins | sample DGYMI06202__metabat2_high_PE_017 | metagenome-assembled genome bin DGYMI06202
GCTTTGCGACGGCCCCTCCCGCACGTGTGCGCCCGCCCGCCTTCGTGGCGCGGTGGACGTGGTGGGCGGGGCGATCCGGGCGACCCTCTAGACTGTGCGGCGTGACCAACGCCGAGAATCTTCCGAACCGCGCCGACAATCTGCCGAAGTCGTGGAACCCCTCCGAGGTGGAGGCGGATCTCTACCAGGGCTGGGTGGATGCCGGGTACTTCACCGCCGACGCCTCCAGCGACAAGCCGGCGTACTCCATCGTGCTGCCGCCGCCCAACGTCACGGGCCAGCTGCACATGGGCCACGCGCTGGACCACACGCTGATGGACGCCCTGGCCCGCCGCAAGCGGATGCAGGGCTTCGAGGTGCTGTGGCTGCCGGGCATGGACCATGCGGGCATCGCCACGCAGACCAAGGTCGAGGCGCAGCTGAAGGAGACCGAGGGCAAGGACCGCTTCGATTACGGGCGCGAGGAGTTCATCGACCGCGTCTGGGAGTGGAAGAAGCAGTACGGCGGCGTCATCGGCGACCAGATGCGCCAGATCGGCGATTCCGTCGACTGGTCCCGCGAGCGGTTCACGCTCGACGACGGGCTGTCGCGCGCCGTGCAGACCATCTTCAAGGAGCTGTTCGACCGGGGCCTGATCTACCGCGCCAAGCGCATGGTCAACTGGTCGCCGGTGCTGCAGACCGCCATTTCGGACATCGAGGTCAAGTACGAGGACCGCGACGGCGAGCTCGTGTCGTTCCGCTACGGAGACGGCGACGAGTCGATCGTCGTGGCCACCACCCGAGTGGAGACGATGCTCGGCGACGTCGCCGTGGCCGTCCACCCGGACGATGAGCGCTACGCGAACCTGGTGGGCAAGACCCTGCCGCATCCGTTCCGCGACGACCTGACGCTGCAGGTCATCGCCGACGACTACGTCGACCCGGAGTTCGGCACCGGCGCGGTGAAGATCACCCCGGCGCACGACCCGAACGACTTCGCCATGGGGCAGCGCCACGACCTGGACATGCCGGAGGTCATCGACAAGACCGGCACCATCGCCGGCACCGGCACCCGCTTCGACGGCATGGACCGGTTCGAGGCGCGCACGGCCGTGACCGAGGCGCTGCGGGAGCAGGGGCGCATCGTCAAGGAGATCCGCCCCTACGTCCACTCGGTGGGCCACTCGGAGCGTTCCGGCGAGGTCATCGAGCCGCGACTGTCCGAGCAGTGGTGGGTCAAGGTCGACGAGCTGGCCAAGATGTCCGGCGATGCGATCCGCGAAGGCGACACGGTGATCCACCCGGCGTCGCAGGAGCCGCGCTGGTTCGACTGGGTCGACGACATGCACGACTGGTGCATCTCGCGCCAGCTGTGGTGGGGCCACCGCATCCCGATCTGGTACGGCCCCGAGGGCGAGATCGTGTGCGTCGGCCCGGACGACGAGGCGCCGACGGGCGAGGGCTGGACCCAGGACCCCGACGTGCTGGACACGTGGTTCTCGTCGGCGCTGTGGCCGTTCTCCACGATGGGCTGGCCCGAGGCCACCCCGGAGCTGGCGAAGTTCTACCCGACGTCGGTGCTGGTCACCGGCTACGACATCCTGTTCTTCTGGGTCGCGCGCATGATGATGTTCTCGACCTTCGCCGCCACCCTGCCGAACTCGCCGCTGGGCGAGGGCGTCGACGGCCGACCGCAGATCCCGTTCACCGACGTGTTCCTGCACGGCCTGGTGCGCGACGAGCAGGGCCGCAAGATGTCCAAGTCCCTGGGCAACGGCATCGACCCGCTGGACTGGGTGCGCGACTACGGCGCCGATGCGCTGCGCTTCACCCTGGCCCGCGGCGCGAACCCCGGTTCGGACCTGCCGGTGGGCGAGGACTCGGCGCAGAGCTCCCGCAACTTCGCCACGAAGCTGTTCAACGCCACCCGCTTCGCGCTGATGAATGGCGCGTACGTCGGTGAACTGCCGGCGCGCGAGACGCTGACCGACACCGACCGCTGGATCCTCGACCGCCTGGAGCAGGTCCGCGCCGACGTCGACGCCGCGCTGGACAAGTACGAGTTCGCCAAGGCCAACGAGGCGCTGTACCACTTCGCGTGGGACGAGTTCTGCGACTGGTACCTGGAGATGTCCAAGGTGGACTTCCCGCGCTTGGCCGAGGGCGAGGAGCCGACGGCCGAACAGGCCGCGCGTTCCGAGTCGACGCGCCTGGTGCTGGGCCATGTGCTGGACACCGTCCTGCGGCTGCTGCACCCGTCGATCCCGTTCGTCACCGAGGTGCTGTGGAAGGCGCTGACCGACGGCGACGAGGGCACGCCGGAGTCCCTGGTCATCGCGTCCTGGCCGACCGAGGGCGAGGCCAACGGCGGCGCAGCGTTCGACGCCGACTCCGCCCGCCGCATCGACGACGCCCAGAAGTTGGTCACCGAGGTGCGCCGCTTCCGCTCCGATCAGGGCGTGAAGCCGTCGCAGCGCGTGCCCGCGCGCTTCGACGCCGCGGCCGCGGATCTGGTGGCGCAGGAGGGCATCGTCCGGTCGCTGGCACGCCTGGAGACCCCGGCGGAGGGTTTCACCGCCACCGCCTCCATCGAGGTCCGCCTGTCCACGGCGACGGTCACCGTCGAGCTGGACACCTCCGGCACCGTCGACGTCGCCGCCGAGCGCAAGCGTCTGGAGAAGGACCTGGCCGTCGCCGAGAAGGAGCTGTCCGGCACCGAGAAGAAGCTGGGCAACGAGGCGTTCCTGGCCAAGGCCCCCGACGCCGTGGTGGACAAGATCCGCACCCGCAACCAGGTGGCGCGCGAGGAGATCGAGCGCATCACCGCACGACTCGAGGGACTGCCGAAGGCATGACGCGACGCAAGGACGACCACGGCGGGGAACCGCTGGAGCTTTCCGACGACGACGGCTTCGATCCGGCGACGGCCGAGATCGTGGAAGACACCGAGCCCCGTGAGCTGGCGGCGGAGCTGTCGGGCGATGCGCCCGACGAGTCCTCGCCGGCGTCCGACGGCGTCCAGGCCGCGGCAGAGGAGCGCGACGGCGGCGCGGACGTCGACCTGCTGGGCCGGTTCGGCGCGGTGTCGATGGACGAGGAGGGCCTGAGCCTGCCCGTCGACGTCGACCAGCCGGTCAACGCCCCGGCGTCGGAGGAAATCACGCAGGAGGATCTCGCCGAGCTGGCCGCCGTCGAGGCGGAGCTGGACACCCGGTGGCCGGAGACGAAGATCGATCCGTCGCTGGAGCGCATCGAGAAGCTCATGGATCTGCTCGGCAATCCCGAGTGGTCGGCGCCCGTCATCCACGTCGCAGGCACCAACGGCAAGACGTCGACGGTCCGCATGATCGAGTCGCTGGTCCGCGCGCTGGGCCGCCGCACGGGCCGCACCACCAGCCCGCATCTGCAGCTGGCCACCGAGCGCATCGCGATTGACGGCGCCCCGCTGCACCCGCGCGACTACGTGCGCATCTGGCGAGAGATCCAGCCCTACGTGGAGCTGGTCGACGCCGCCTCGGAGGCCGAGGGCGGCCCCCGCATGTCCAAATTCGAGGTGCTCACGGCGATGGCCTACGCGGCCTTCGCCGACGCCCCCGTCGACGTCGCGGTCGTCGAGGTCGGCATGGGCGGCACGTGGGACGCGACCAACGTCGCCCACGCCGACGTGGCGGTCGTGTGCCCGGTCGGCCGCGACCACACCGACTACCTGGGCGACACCCTCGCGGAGATCGCGGCGGAGAAGGCGGGCATCATCAAGTCCCGCTGGGACGCCGGGGACCTGCTGTCGCCGCCGGACAACGTCGCCGTCATCGCGGAGCAGGAGCCGGAGGCCATGGAGGTGCTGCTGGCCCGCGCCGTGGAATGCGACGCCGCCGTGGCCCGCGCCGGCGCCGAATACGGCGTCGTGTCGCAGACTCTCGCGGTCGGCGGCCAGAACCTGACGCTGCGCGGCCTGGCCGGCGAGTACGAGGACATCCACCTGCCGCTGCACGGGCCGCACCAGGCCCGCAACGCCGCGACCGCGCTGGCCGCCGTCGAGGCGTTCTTCGGCGCGGGCCCCGGCCGGCCGATCAGCATCGACGCGGTGCGCGAGGGCTTTGCGACAGTGACGTCGCCCGGCCGCCTCGAGCGCGTCCGCTCCACCCCGACCGTGTTCGTCGACGCCGCGCACAACCCGCACGGCGCCAAGGCGCTGCGCGAGGCGCTGACCGCGGAGTTCGAGTTCCGCAAGGTCGTCGGCGTCGTGGCCGTGCTCGGTGACAAGGACGCCCGCGGCATTCTCGAGGAGCTGGAGCCGTACTTCGAGGAGCTCGTGGTCACGCAGAACTCGTCGCCGCGCGCCTTGCACGTCGATGATCTGGCCGACCTGGCCGAGCAGATCTACGGCGAGGAACGCATTCACCGCATCGACACGCTGCCGTCGGCGGTCGAGTTGGCCGTCGCGCTGGCGGAGGAGACCGACTCCGGCGACGGCATCGTCAGCGGCTCGGGCGTGGTCGTCACCGGTTCGGTGGTCACCGCGGGCGAGGCGCGCACCCTGTTCGGAAAGGACCCCCAATGACCGACGACCGATCCACCGGCACGCCGGCCCACGATGGCGCCGGCCGTCGTCAAGCGGACATGACCGCCGAGGAACTGCGCGCGTACCGGGAGGGCCGCGACCTGTCCGACGGCGGCAAGTACGGCCCGCTGGGCGCCGGGCACGAGCCGGAGAAGGACCCCATGAAGGGGCTGCGCGGCGTCATGGCCGGCACCCTGATCATGCAGGCGATTTCCGTGCTGCTGGGTCTGACGGTCGTCGCGCGCGTCGATGGCGGCGGGCTGTTCGGGTCCACGTTCGCCATCTGGTACATCACCATTCTCGGCCTGGCCATGGTGGTCATGGCGTTCCTGCAGAAGAAGCCGTGGGCGCTGCCGGCGAACATCGTGCTGCAGGTCTTCGGCATCCTGGCGGTGCTGACGCACTGGTCGATGGGGTTCGTGGGCGTCTTCTTCGCGCTGGTGTGGGCGTACATCCTGCACCTGCGCAAGAACCTCATCGCCCGCATGGAACGCGGGCTGCTGACCACCCAGCACCTGTGACGCCGCGCCCGATGAACGGGGTGGGGTTACCGTTGGTCGTCGGCGTTATCCTCCGCGGCACGCAGAATGTTGCGGGACATGAACGGAAATACCACCGCGTGGAACGGCAACACCGCGTACCAATACGCGTGGCCCAATAGTCCCGCCGGGACGTAGACGGCTCGCTGCACGTAGGTGGATCCGCCGTCGTCTTTCTCTCGGGCCTCCAGAATCAACCAGGCTTTGCCGTCGAGCTTCATCTCCGCGCGCAACACCAGCCGATGCGGAGGCTCGATGCTCTCCACGCGCCACCAATCGACGCGGTCACCGACTTTCAGCTTCCGCGGATCACGCCGCCCGCCCAGGCCGGGTCCGCCGAAGAATTTGTCCATCACACCGCGCACTCGCCACAGTGCCGGGGTGGAATACCAACCGGCCGGGCCACCGATGCTCTCGATGATCGGCCAAATTTTTTCCGGCGGCAGGGATGAGTCGATCTCCCGCAAATCCTGATGGACGGAAGTTCCCGCCCAGTCCGGGTCCGTGGGGTACCGGTCGGCGGGGTCGGACGGCTTCTTCCAGCTGTCGTCCCACGAGGTGGGCACGCCACCGTGCAACTCCCGATGCAACGCGCGTTCGACGGAGGTGGGGTAGTCGGCCAGGCCCTCCGGCGGGTCGGGGACGATATTGGCGATGCGGTGATCGGCGGTGACAGCGTCCTCGGCCATCGACGCCGCCAGCGGTACCGCCAACTTCGCGGGTACTGGGGTGACCAGCCCAATCCATGCCCCGGAGAGATGGTCGGCTGGCAGGGGCAGCGGTACGTACCCGATGTAACGCTTCAGACCCCGAGTTTGCGCATAGAGCTTCAGGAGGTCGGAAAACTTGTAGACCACGCCGCCGCCGATGTCGAAACCGTCGTTTACCGGCTCATCCAAGTCGGCGATGGAAACAAGGTAGTACAGGGCGTCGCGGATGGATATTGGCTCGATTTTGTTGTTGATCCACTGCGGCGCGACCATGACGGGGAGCCGTTCGGCGAGGTGGCGAATCATCTCGAACGACGCCGACCCGGAGCCGATCAGCGTCGCAGCGCGCAGCACCGCCGCTGGAGTATCGGCCTCCAACAGTGTTCGCGCGACCTTTTCGCGCGAGCGCATGTGTTTGGACAGTTCCCCCATTGACTTGCCGCGGGGATGCAGGCCCGAAAGGTAAACGATTTGGCGTACGCCCGCGCGACCGGCGGCATCGGCGACGTTGCGGGCGGTTCGCTGCTCGATTTCCTCGAAATCCCCATCCGAGCCCATTGAGTGAACCAGGTAGAAGACAACGTCGACGCCGTCCATGATCTCATCGAGATTGTCCGCGGCGTCCTCGGCGCCGAGATCCGCCTCGGCAGGCTCGACCTGATCGAACCAATCGAAACGTTCCAGTGATGCGGCGTTGCGGCTTACTGCGCGGACCTTGAACCCGGCGTCGAGCAGTTCGGGGATGCAACGGCCGCCCACGTACCCGGTGGCGCCGGTGACCAGGACCCGTCGGCCGGGGTGGTTGGCGCCGAAGTTAAGGGTGGCGGAGTGTGATCGCGTCATGGCGCCATGATACGAAGAACGGCGCCTAGGGCCGTGGGTTGGTGTTTTTCACCAATTCATACGCCGCCAGCGCGGCGGCCCGAGATCCGCGGAGGTCAACAATCGGGGCAACGTGGGCCGGGGTTCCGTACTCGGGTACCCACCGCCGGATGTACGCCCCCGTGGGGTCGTAACGGGTGGCCTGAGTCTCCGGGTTGAAGATGCGGAAGTACGGTGCTGCGTCATCTCCGCAGCCCGCTACCCACTGCCAATTGAAGGGGTTGCTTGCCTCGTCGGCGTCGACGAGCGTGTCCCAGAACCATTCCTCGCCGTGGCGCCAGTGGACGCTAAGGTTCTTCGTCAGCAGCGAGCCCGCGAGCATGCGCACGCGGTTGTGCATGTGACCGGTGGCCCACAGCTCACGCATGCCGGCGTCGATTAATCCGATGCCGGTGACGCCGCTGCGCCACGCCAACAGTGCTGCGCGGACGTCGGCCTCCTCGCCTTTATGGCCGGCGCCGCCGACGGGGCGAACCTCCGGGGCTTCCGCCCGGGGGGCGACGAGATCGTCGGGAAACCATGCCCACGGGAAGGCATCGAAGCTTGCGTGGGTGTTGGTGGTGTCCAGGTTCGGCAGGTGGTAGCGGCGGTGCCAGGCGAAGTCGCGCCACAGCAGTTCCCGGAGAAAGGACTCGCCGTCAGTCGCGGTGATGTCTCCGGTCTCGATGGCCTCGGCGACGGCGTCCCAGGCTTGTCGCGGGCTGATTTCACCGAAACGCAGGTGCGGCGACAAACGGCTGGTGGCGTCCAAGGCCATGTAGTCGCGGCCCGTGGCGTAGCGGTATTCGAGATCGGCCGCGGACGCCTTCCGGTCCGCCGGTGACGGCCCTTCGCCGAGGCGCCCGATGAAGTCGGCCAGGCGTGCGTGGGCGCCCTTCTCGCCCGGGGTCCAGTACCGGTGGAATTCGGAGGCCCAATCCGGTTCCGGGCGGGATGGGTGATCCGGGGTCAAGGCGAGCGCGTCGATCGCCGCGTGCGTGGCTTGCAGGGTGTCTTCCGACACTACGCGTCGGTGGAGCCGGGGAACCTGATGGTCGGAGCCCCCATCGGGGGCCGTGGCCAGGTTGTCGGCCGCGGCGCGGCTGAACGGGGTGAAGACCTTATACGGGTGGCCCTGCTTGGTGGCCACCTCCCACGGCTCGTTGAGCAGGTGGCCGGGGTGTGAGGAGACGCTGGGCAGGGATGCCTTGATTTCGGCATCGAGCGCGCGGGAGCCGGGTGCATAGCGGCGCTGCCAGGTGACGGCGACGGCGCCGATTTCCGCGGCGATGCGTGGCACGATCTCGCGTGGGTCACCGGCGTCGACAAGCAATTCGATGCCCAGCTCCGCGAGGCCGTCGGCCAAAGCATGGAGGCTGTGGTGCAACCACCACTTTGCGGCTCCGCCGAGGGGACGCGGGCCCAGGGGAGGGGATCCCGGCTCGTCCGTCACGGTTTCTCCTGGCGGAAGCTCTTCGGCGATGTACAGGCCGATGGTCGGGCCGGCTTCGGCGGCGTGCGCAAGGGCGGCGTGGTCGGAGGTGCGCAGATCGTCCCGGAACCAGACCAGGGCCGGGCGGACTGAATCGTCGGTCATGCTGGCCAGGGTACGGCGGTATGCGCACGCGTCGGACCACCCTCATATCGGCCTCTCGACTCGCGATCCGGCCCGGCGGCCCCTGCCGGCCGCCGGAAGAAAGCAAGTGATCGGCTTCACTTGGTGCGGGAGCGCGTCCGGCGGAGCCGCCAAGTATGCTTCCCCGCATGACCGAACGCACTCTGATTCTGATCAAGCCCGACGGCGTCCGCCGCGGCCTCGTCGGCGAGGTTATCGCCCGCATCGAGCGTAAGGGCCTGAAGCTCGTGGCCATGGACCTTCGCGTCGCCGAGAAGGCGGCCGCCGAGGAGCACTACGCCGAGCACAAGGAGCGCCCGTTCTACGGCGAGCTCGTCGACTTCATCACCTCCGCCCCGCTGGTCGCCGGCGTGGTCGAGGGCCCGAACGCCATCGCCGCGTGGCGCCAGCTGGCCGGCGGCACCAACCCCGTCGAGGCCGCCACCCCGGGTTCCATCCGCGGCGACTTCGCCCTCGAGGTGGCCGAGAACATCGTGCACGGTTCGGACTCCCCGGAGTCCGCCGAGCGCGAGATCTCCATCTGGTTCCCGAACCTCTAAGTCACGGTTTCACCGCCGCCGTCCGGGCGGTTGACGCGCCGGCTTCCCGCATCACAGTGCGGGGAGCCGGTTTTCGCGTATTCGGGGCGTGCGGATGGCGGCACGGGGGCGGCGCGTGTGCGACAATGGGGCGCGTACGCCGCGTTCGCTCCGCGATTGAATGGAACGACGTTGACCGCAGAACGCCGCGTATGACAACCGACTTAAGAAAAACGACGATCGCCGCCTCGACGGCCCCCGGACCTGCGCGAAGTTTCCGCAGGTCGGCGCGTGGGCCCGGCGGCTTCAAGGAGAACCGCATATCGTGCTGAATTTCAGCGACAACACCGTGTCGAATGCCCGTGATTTCGATCGCGCATCGGCGCCGGACAGGATGCGCGTGCATGCCCTGGCGAAGGCCGTGGGCGTCACGTCGAAGGATTTGATCGCCGCGCTCGGGGAATTGGGCGTGTCCGTGAAGTCGGCGTCGTCGACCGTGGTCGCCGCCGATCGGGATCGTTTCCTCGACGCCGTTGCCGGGCAGGGGAAGCGTGACGACGTCCCGGCGGCCGCCGTCGAGACGGCCGGTGAGAAGGAGAAGGCCGGGGAGCCGACGGGCGCGGCCAAGAACGAGTCCGCCAAGAAGACTGCGGCGAAGAAGACCGTCGCCGACGAGTCCGGCGAAGAGTCGGGCGCAGGCGAGAAGCGCGCCAAGAAGTCCACGAAGCGCACGACCAAGCGCACCGCCGGCAAGAAGGCTGCCCCTGCGAAGAAGGCCGATGACGTCGACGTCGCCGAGACCATCGTCGCCGAGGCCCCCGACGTTCCCGAGACCCCCGAGGTCGCCGAGACCGCCCAGACTTCCGCCGCGACTGAGCCCACCGCGAAGACCACCGCGAAGGGCGAGGGCGACGACGCGGAGCCGAAGAAGGCCACCCGCCGTTCGCGTTCGCGTCGCGCCGTCAAGCGGACCGTGTCCAAGGCCGCCGCACCGGCGAAGACGGCCGATGACGTCGACGTCGCCGAGCCCATCGCCGAGGCCGCCGCCGATACGTCGACCGGCACGTCCTCCGATCTCACCGAGGACGATCACCTCGTCGAGGTCGTCCCGCCGATCACCCCGCCGCCGGCGGAGCCGACGTTCGCCATCCCGGTGTTCATGGCCCCCGAGCCGGTGACCGTGGTTTCCGCCGACACCTCCGACGCATCGGCCGACGCCATCGCCGAAGCGGTGGACGACTCCGCCGACGAACAAGACGATCACGACAATGATGCCGATTCCGACGGCGACCGCACCGGCGGCGGCCGTGGTTCCGCCGATCCGGGTTTCCGTGAGCCGCGACCGCGCCGCCGCCGTCGTGGCCGTGGCCGTGGCCGCGGTGCGCAGGATGGTTCGGGCGACGGCTCGGGCAACGGAGATGGCGGGGACGCGTCCGACGCCAAGTCCGGTTCCGGGTCGGATTCGGGCAACGGCGATCGAGGCGTCGCCAAGCACGACGACCGCAACCAGCCGGCCAAGCAGGACCGCACGACCGACGGCGCGCACGACGATGACGAGCCCGAGGTGGCGGTCGTCGACGAGCCGGTGGCCATCAAGGGCTCGACTCGCCTGGAGGCCCAGCGCCGGCGCCGCGCCGATCGCCGAGCTGAGTCCCGCAAGCGCCACGTGATCTCCGAGGCGGAGTTCCTGGCCCGCCGCGAGTCCGTCGAGCGCACGATGGTGGTGCGCGAGCGCCGCCGCCACGACGGCAACGGCATGGTCACGCAGGTCGGCGTGCTGGAGGACGATCTGCTGGTGGAGCACTTCGTCACGTCGGACACGCAGACGTCGATCATCGGCGACATCTACCTCGGCCGCGTGCAGAACGTGCTGCCGAGCATGGAGGCCGCGTTCATCGACATCGGCACCGACCGCAACGGCGTGCTGTATTCGGCGGACGTCAACTGGCGGGCCTTCGGCTCGTCCGGGCGTTCCCGGCGCATCGAGCACGCGCTCAAGGCCGGCGATCAGGTGCTGGTGCAGGCGACGAAGGACCCGCTGGGCCACAAGGGCGCCCGCCTGTCCATGCAGATTTCGCTGGCCGGCCGGTTCCTGGTCTACGTCCCCGGCGGCCACAGCGCCGGCATTTCGCGCAAGCTGCCGGAGCCGGAGCGCAAGCGTTTGAAGGAGATCCTCAAGGAGGTCACGCCGTCGGGGTCGGGCACGATCATCCGCACCGCCGCGGAGGGCGTGTCCAAGGACGCCATCGAGGCCGACGTGCAGCGCCTCGAGGGACTGTGGCAGGACATCGACAAGCGTGCCGGTGAGGCGAAGGCCCGCAAGGGCGCCAAGCCGGAGACGATGTACGAAGAGCCGAACATGTTGATCAAGGTCGTCCGCGACTTGTTCAACGAGGATTTCTCGCGCCTGGTCGTCGAGGGCGACAAGGCGTGGGGCATCGTGCGCTCCTACGTCGACGAGGTCGCGCCGGATCTGGCCGACCGTCTGCAGCGCTACCGTCCGGAGCAGCACGGCGGCGAGGACGTCTTCGCCCACCACCGCATCGACGAGCAGCTGGCGAAGGCGCTGGACCGCAAGGTGTGGCTGCCGTCGGGCGGCACGCTGATCATCGAACGCACCGAGGCGATGACCGTCGTCGACGTCAACACCGGCAAGTTCACCGGCGCCGGCGGCAACCTGGAGGAGACGGTCACCCGCAACAACCTCGAGGCCGCCGAGGAGATCGTCCGCCAGATGCGCCTGCGCGACCTGGGCGGGATGATCGTCGTCGACTTCATCGACATGGTTCTGCCGGAGAACCAGGATCTGGTGCTGCGCCGCCTGAAGGAGGCGTTGGGCCGGGACCGCACGCGTCATGAGGTGTCGGAGGTGACGTCGCTGGGTCTGGTCCAGATGACGCGCAAGCGCCTGGGCACGGGGCTGCTGGAGACGTTCTCAACCACCTGCGAGGCCTGCGATGGCCGCGGGCTGGTCATCCACGTCGATCCGGTCGATCACGAGCATGAGCCGCAGCGCGGCCGTCCGCGTGGCCGTCGTACCCAGGCACCGCCGAAGCACCCGGTCGCCGAGGCGATGCGCCGCGGCGATCACGATGATGATCACAAGGACGACCACAAGGACGATCGCCGTTCGGATCAGTCGGCGTCGACGAAGGATTCCGCCGACGAGCAGGGCACGGATGCCCGGCTTGACGACGGCTCGCGTGGTGCCGGTTCCGGCGATCGCGAGCAGTCCGGCGGTCGGTCCCGTCGTCGTGGACGCCGGGGTTCGCGTCGTGGCGGCGAGGGCCGCAGTGACGACGAGCAGCGCCGCGACGATCAGCGCAGCGATGACCGGAGCCGTGACGACCAGCGCGGTGACGACCAGCGTCGTGATGACCGACGTCGTGATGACCGGAACCGTGACGACCGCCGCGATCAGGACGCTGCCGATGAGCCGATGTCGGCCGAGGACCGCGCCGTCGATGAGTCGGTGAACCGCGCCGAGGCCGAGGAGTCGCGTCCGCCGCGCCGCCGTGGCCGTCGCCGTGCTTCGTCGCGGCCGGGCTCCGATGAGGGCCAGCGTCGTGGCGCGGATGAGCGCTCCACGGAGGATTCCGGCGAGCGTCGTCGTGAAGCGTCCCGTGGCAACCGCGAGGAGCACGCCGACGTCGGGGACGCCCTGGCTCGCGTGGCCGCCAACGCGGTGGCCGAGGCGCGCGACAAGGATCCGGACGAGCCGTCGGACGACCGCTACGTGTCGCGTTCGGCGCGTCGTCGCCGTCGCCGCCGCGTGGTGCACGCCGGGCAGGCGATGGAGGACGAGGCCGGCCGGGAGGACTCGGGCCGAGAGGATTCGGGTCGCAAGGAATCGGACCGGGAAGATTCCCGCCGGAAGGATTCGAGCCGCGGCAACCGTGGCTCCGGTCGGGAGCAGCGCACCGAGGTGTCGGACACGCCGGAGCGCACCGTTTCCGTCGAGTCGAAGCCGGTGAAGGGCGCCGACGAGGCACCCGCCGAGCCGGGGACGTACGAGGAGGCGCTGGCGGCGTTCGAGAAGTCGCCGCGCCGCAACCGCCCGACCCGCGGTCGATCGCGCTCGGATCATGCGCCGAAGCCGGAGGACTTCGGTCAGCCGGCGTCCGATGCGAAGGGTTCGGACGAGAAGAGCTCGGACCAGAAGAACGCTGGTCGGAAGAGCTCTGACCAGAAGAACGCTGATCGGAAGGGCTCCGGGCAGACGAGCTCTGACGACAAGAATTCCGGCAGGAAGCGCTCCGACGCGCATGGTTCCGGCCGGAAGGGCGGCGGCAAGCAGGGCTCGACCGTGAAGAGCTCCGGTGGCAAGGACGACGCCCCGGCGATGTCCGCCGATGCGCCGAAGGCGGCCCCGGAGAAGGCGGCCGCGGCCGCGTCCGACTCCGCAGCTTCCACCTCTTCCGCCTCGTTTTCGGGCGAGTCGGAGCGTCCGGCCCGCCGCCGTGGCCGCCGCCGCGCGGTGCGCCGCGTGACCTCGCAGGCCGGTGCCGATTCCGGGGCGGTCGATTCCGGCGGGCCCGCCAAGTCCGCGGCGAAGAAGAACGCGCCGAAGAAGGCGGCGCCCAAGAAGGCGCAGTCTTCGGGGACGAAGGGCGAAGGTTCGGACGGAAGCGTCGCAAAGCAGGACGACGCCGGCCAGAAGCCCCGCCGGGGACGCCGACGCGCCGTCCGCCGAGTCTCGCGCGGTTAGCCGAGCCGCCCGGAACCGGTGGCCCGGTGATGACCGAAACGGCCCCCGACCTCGCGAACACCGTCGCGGGGGAGGGGGCCGTTTCCCATGCCCGCGTGTTAACGCTGTGGCGGATGTGGTTGACGTAGAATCCGACATGGCCGACGCCGCCCGGAACTTCGGGGACCGCCGGGGTCGCGGGCATGGGGCGGTTTGTCATTTGCGGGGGCGATTCGCTAGTCTTGACCAGTCGCTGTTCAGAGGCGTATCGGGCATGCCCGAATCGAGCCCTTGCCGGGTGCGCGCGGATACCCGCGACAACGAGCCATGAGGCCCGCCGCTGAACGCAGAAGAAACTGTCCACGTCGAGGGATTTGCGTCCCTCGAGTCGAGTAAACGAAAAAGGGGTAGCCCTCCTATGTACGCGATCGTCAAGACCGGCGGCAAGCAGTACAAGGTTGCCGAAGGTGACCTCGTCAAGGTCGAGAAGATCGAGGGTGAGCCGGGTTCCACCGTGGCTCTCACCCCGGTTCTGCTCGTCGACGGCTCCGACGTCACCTCCGACGCCGAGAAGCTTGCCAAGATCACCGTGAACGCCGAGATCGTCGAGGCCGCCAAGGGCCCGAAGATCCGCGGCATGCACTACAAGAACAAGACCGGCTACAAGCGTCGCTTCGGCCACCGTCAGCCGCTGACGGTCCTGAAGATCACCGGCGTTTCCAAGTAAGCCACCGAAACAAGCTTTTCCTTAAGGAGGAATCATGGCTTCCAAGAAGGGTGCATCCAGCACCAGCAACGGCCGCGACTCCGAGGCCAAGCGCCTCGGCGTGAAGCGTTTCGGCGGCCAGCAGGTCAAGGCCGGCGAGATCCTGGTCCGCCAGCGCGGCACCTCGTTCCACCCCGGTGAGAACGTTGGCCGTGGCGGCGACGACACGCTCTTCGCCCTGAAGGCCGGCGCCGTCCAGTTCGGCACCAAGCGCAACAAGCGCACCGTCAACATCGTCGAGGCCGAGACCGCCGAGGCGTAAGTCTCACGGTTCGCCTGGTGCGGTCGGCTTCGTCGGCCGTCCCGGGTGCCTCACCCGCCGCCCTGCGTTTCGACGCACGGGCGGCGTTGGCGTTCGTGGGCGTCGACGGCGCCGCATGGCGTGCGCTGACGCTGAAGGCACCGCACTTCCCACGGGAGGTGCGGCGCTTTCGCGTTTTCGGAGGGGCGCGAGCGTCGAGTGGTGGGGTGGCGCGAGCGTCGAGCCGTGGGGTGGTGCGAGTTTCGTGCCGTGGGCATGCCAGTGATATTCGCGACCTGCGGAAACGCGGTTGGCGACGCGGCGTTGGCATCTCCTTGGCACGAGCGCGACCCACGGCGAGGACTGTTGCCGCGCCACGTCGGTTTGGTGCCTGGCGATGTGGGCTGCACGCGTGACCAGATCGCGATTTGGCGCCCGAATCGCGATTTCGTGGGCGTGGGAGGGGGCAGCATGAATGACGAAATCGCGATCCAGTGCGTGGATCGCGATTTCGTGGGGGAGGGGCCGGCGTGGCCCAGCAGTTCCGGCGATGAGAGCGTCAGGTTAGGGAGGGGCCGGTGCGGCTGACCCGGTGGACTAACCCCGTGACGCCAGCGCCAGCGGGAGCACCTCACGGCCGGTGGCGGAGGCCAGGGCCGCAGCGGCGAGCGTCACCGACCACCCGGTGTCGACGCAGTCGGTGACCAGGAGGATCGGGCCATCGCCCAGTTCGAGGTCGGAAATCGCCGCCCAGTCCCACCGGTCGGCGAGTCCGGCCACCCGGTACGCGGAGTTCTGGGCTTCCACGGCGCGAGAACCGTAGCGCACGGGGAGCACGCCGGCGAATCCCATTCGGCCGATGTCGGAGATCGCGATGGCGCAGGCCACGACCATCTCGTCGAGCGCGGAACCATGCTCCGCCGAGGACATCGGGCCGCCGGAGTCCGGAGAGTCAGCCGTGCCCGCAGCCCCGCCATCGACGCCCTCGACGGCGTCGTGGGTGACCAGGGCGACGATGGTGTCGGGCCTAACGTCCCAATCCCACCCGGCGAGCACGTCGACGAGGTCGCGCAACGTCCGATCCCGCTTCCACTCCGCGGCATTGGGTCGCCACGAAGCCTCGGCGAGCAGCTCGGACAGCGCGGGTCCACGGGCGATGTCGTTCAGTCGGCCGATGGCGCGCCCGTCGCCGATGCCCATAATCTTCCCCTTCAACGGCACGCGCAGACCGGTGGCGCCGAGCGTCGACCCGGCCCGCCCCAGACCATCGCCGCCCGCCATGAGTCGATCGAGCCCAGTTGGCCACTGCTTCCGCGCGGGAATGCGCACGCCGGGTTCGGTCAACCGCGCCCGCACGACGTCGTCGATCCGCGCATCGACGTCGGGGGAGAGGTGCCGCCCCGTGCAGTTGTCGCAGCGCCCGCACGGCCCGGTCGCGGTCGGGTCGTCGAGCTGCCGTCGCAGGAACAGCATGCGGCAGGCATCGGGGTCGGGTGCGCCAGAGCTTGACGACGGCCCGTCCACACCCGGATTACCCACACCTGGATTACCCGCACCCGCATCACCCGCGGGCTTACCACTCGAGGCCGCTCCTCCTGCACCCTCGCCGAGGCGCTCGTAGGCGATCATGGCGTCCTGCTCGGCCTTCCGGGCTGCGGCCAATCCGCCGTAGCGGGCGGCATCGTATTCCCACGGCGCGCCGGTGGCCACCCAGCCACCCCGCACGCGGCGGACGGCGCCGTCGACGTCGAGGACCTTCAGCACCTGGTCCAACCTGGACCTCGACAAGTCGACCGCGGTTTCCAACCGCGCCGTCGACGCGGGCTGATCTCCGTAGGACGCCAGCTCGTCGAGAAGCGAACGGACCACGTCCTCCGCCGGAAACGACAGTGATGCGAAGTACTCCCAAATGTCGCGGTCCTCGGCGCCCGGCAGCAGCACGACCTCGGCGCGATCGGTGCCGCGGCCCGCACGGCCGATCTGCTGGTAATACGAAATCGGCGACCCGGGCGCGCCCATGTGCACCACGAACCCGAGGTCCGGCTTGTCGAACCCCATCCCCAGCGCCGACGTGGCCACCAGCGCCTTGACCTCGTTGCCCAACAGCGCGGCCTCCAGTCGCTCCCGTTCGGCGGCGTCGGTGCGCCCGGTGTACGCGGCGACCTCGTAACCTGCGGCGGTCAGCGCCTCCGCCAGATCCTCCGCGGCCGCCACCGTCAGGCAATAGATGATGCCCGACCCCGGCAGCTCCCGCAGATGCGACGCCAGCCACGCCGGCCGCTTCGTCGTATCGCGCAGCCGCACGACGTTGAGCCGCAGCGACTGCCGGTCCAGGCCGCCGCGCAGAACCCCGGTGCCGTCGCCGAGCTGCGAGCGCACGTCCTCGACCACGCGGTCGTTGGCCGTCGCCGTCGTCGCCAGCACCGGCACGCCCGCCCCGAGCCCGGCAAGCAGGTCGCGGATGCGCCGGTAGTCGGGCCGGAAGTCGTGCCCCCAATCCGAGATGCAGTGGGCCTCGTCGACGACGACCATGCCCGCCGCCCGCGCCAGCTCCGGCAGAACGTCGTCGCGGAACTGCGGATTGTTCAGCCGCTCCGGCGACACCAGCAGCACGTCGACCCCGCCGCCGGCCACGCGCCGTTGGATGTCGTCCCACTCCGTCATGTTCGCGCTGTTGACGGTTTCCGCCTCGATGCCCGCACGCCTGGCCGCCGCGACCTGGTTGCGCATCAGCGCCAGCAGCGGCGAGATGATCACGCTGGCCCCGCGCCCGCGCCGCCGCAGCAGCTTCGCCGCGATGAAGTACACCGCCGACTTGCCCCAGCCGGTGCGCTGCACCACCAGCATCCGCTCACGACGATTGACCAGCCCGTCGATCGCCCGCCACTGGTCGTCGCGCAACGACGTCCCCGGCCCCGCCAACCCCTGCAGCAGCTCGTCGGCCTCCGCGCGGGTGGCGGGAGCACCGGCTTGCGCGGGGTCATTTCCGGGCCCGTGCTGGATCTCGGGCTCGTGCTCCGGCTCGTGCTCGGGCGTGACCATCGGCTCGTGCGTCTGCTCTCCGGCGTCCATGTCCCCACTAAAGCACGGCCCCCGGATTCCGTCGTTCGAACGCTCCTCCCGACCATCCGGGGGTTGCTTTACGACGTTTTTGCGTCCCCTTCGCAGCGGCGATTTCGGGCGGATTGGTGTGGAGCGGGCGTCGTAAAGCAGTGCCGCGAGGGCCGAGATGGCGCCGTACCGCAAGGTGAGCCGGGTGCTTCTGGCCCGGAAGTGGTCTGCATCGCAGGTCGCGGGCGACGTTGAACTTCTCACGATCCACCCCGGATCATTCGGGTTGGCGGCCCGATTGTGCGACAATCATGGGTTATGCGGGGGTCCGATCAGTCGGGCCCGGCTTTCGCGTGCCCGGAATCGGCGTCGCGTTGGCACCGGAAACAGCCCCGAAACGACGCGGAATCCATGATGGACGCCGCACGGACGAGGCCCCCGTCCACAGCACTCCCAGGAATGAGGCCCCATGTCACGGTTCATCGATCGCGTCGTCCTGCACCTGCAGGCGGGCGACGGCGGCCACGGCTGCAGTTCCGTCCTGCGCGAAAAGTTCAAGCCCCTCGGCGGGCCCGACGGCGGCAACGGAGGGCACGGCGGCGACATCGTGCTCGAAGTTTCTCCCCAGGTCCACACGCTGATGGACTTCCATTTCCACCCGCACATCAAGGCCGAAAAGGGCCGTCCCGGCGCCGGCGACCACCGCAACGGCGCCCGCGGGCAGGACCTGATCCTGGAGGTGCCGGAAGGCACGGTCGTCATGACCACCGACGGCGAGGTCCTGGCCGACCTCACCGGCAAGGGCACCCGCTTCGTCGCGGCCGAGGGCGGCTACGGCGGCCTGGGCAACGCGGCGCTGGCGTCGCGCGCCCGCAAGGCCCCCGGCTTCGCCCTGCTCGGCGAGCCGGGCGAGGAGAAGGACCTCGTCCTCGAACTGAAGTCGATGGCCGACGTCGGCCTGGTGGGCTTCCCGTCCGCCGGCAAGTCCTCGCTGGTCTCCGCCCTGTCGGCGGCCAAGCCGAAGATCGGCGACTACCCGTTCACCACGCTGCAGCCGAACCTGGGCGTGGTCAACGTCGGTCACGAGTCCTTCACCATCGCCGATGTTCCGGGCCTGATCCCCGGCGCGTCGGAGGGCCGCGGCCTGGGCCTGGACTTCCTGCGCCACATCGAGCGGTGCGCCGTCCTGGCGCACGTGGTCGACTGCGCGACCTACGAGTCCGACCGCAACCCCGTCGACGACATCAAGGCGCTGGAGCACGAGCTTGCCAACTACGAGTCCGAGCTCGCCGGCGACATCGGCCTGGGCGACCTGGCCGAGCGGCCCCGCGTGATCGTGCTGAACAAGCTCGACGTGCCCGAGGCCAAGGAGATGGCCGAGTTCATGCGCGAGGAACTCGAGGAGTTCGGCTGGCCGATCTTCGGCATCTCCACCGCCACGCGCGAGGGCCTGAAGGAACTGACCTACGGCCTGTCCGAGGCCGTGGCCACGTACCGCAAGGACAACCCCGCGAAGAAGGAAGAGAAGCCCGCGGTCATCGTGCCCAAGGCCGTCGGCCGCCGCGGCCGCCCCCAGGAGTTCGAGATCGAGCGCGATCCCGAGGACCCGGACGGATTCGTCGTCGTCGGCCGCAAGCCGCGCCGCTGGATCATGCAGACGGACTTCGAAAACGACGAGGCCGTCGGCTTCCTGGGCGACCGCCTGGCCAAGTTGGGCGTCGAGGAGGCGCTGGCCAAGGCCGGCGCGACCCCGGGCTGCCCGGTGACCATCGGCGACATCACCTTCGAATGGCACCCGCAGACCGCCGCCGGCATCGACGACTTCGTGCCGTCGGGCCGCGGCACCGACCAGCGCCTGGAGACGACCGACCGCGTTTCCGCCGAAGAGCGCAAGCGCGCCTCGCAGGCCCGTCGCGGCCTGATCGACGAGTTCGATTTCGGCGACGGCGAGCAGCCGGCCATCCCGGCCATCCCGGCCATCCCGGTCAGCCCGGTCAGCCTGACCGAGCGGATCGACCGGATCGGCCGGGACGACCGGAACAACCCGAATAACCAGCAAGCCCCCGAAGACGAAGAAACGAAAGGGCCCATGAACCCGCCTTACTCCAGCTCCACCCGCGACAGCATCCGCGATGCGAAGAGGATCGTGGTGAAGATCGGGTCATCCTCCCTGACCGGCCCGGATGGCCGCACGGACCCCGCGAAGATCGACGAGATCGCCGAAGCGCTGGAAAAGCGCATGGCCAAGGGCAGCGACCTGATCCTGGTGTCCTCCGGCGCCGTGGCCTCGGGCATGGGCCCGCTGGGTCTGTCGACCCGCCCGACCGACCTGGCCACCAAGCAGGCGGCCGCGGCCGTCGGCCAGGTGCGCCTGGCCCAGGAATGGTCGCGCTCGTTCGCCCGTTTCGGCCGGACCACCGGGCAGGTGCTGCTGACGTCGGCCGACGCCGGCGACCGCCCGCGCGCCCGCAACGCCCAGCGCACCATCGACCGCCTGCGCCAGCTCCACGCCATCCCGATCGTCAACGAGAATGACACGGTGGCCACGTCGGAGATGCGCTTCGGCGACAACGACCGCCTGGCGGCGCTGGTGTCGCACCTGGCGTTCTGCGACGCGCTGGTGCTGCTGTCCGACGTCGAGGGCCTGTTCGACCGCAACCCCTCCGAGCCGGGCGCGCAGTTCGTGCCGGAGGTGTGGAGCGGCAACGACCTCAAGGGCGTCATCGCCGGCGACGGCGGCAAGCTGGGCACCGGAGGCATGGCGTCGAAGGTCTCGGCGGCCCGCCTGGCCTCGCGCGGCGGCGTGCCGGTGCTGCTGACGTCGACGGAGAACATCGACGCGGCCCTCGACCAGGCCGACGTGGGCACCGCCTTCGCGCCGAAGGAGGACCGCCTGTCCGCGTGGCAGTTCTGGGTTCTCTACGCCGCCGACGCCACGGGCGTGCTGCGCCTGGACGCCGGTGCCGTGCAGGCGGTCACCGAGCACCGCCGCTCGCTGCTGCCGGTCGGCCTGACCAGCATCGACGGTGAGTTCTCGGCGGGCGACATCGTGGACATCGTCGGCCCGAACGGCGAGATCGTGGGCCGCGGCGAGGTCGCCTACGACTCCGACGAGCTGGCCGGCATGGTCGGCCGCACCACCGCGGAGCTGCCTGATGGCATGCAGAAGCCGGTGATCCACGCCGACTACCTGTCGGGCTACGCCTCCCGCGCGTGAGCGCC